>ERZ772999.12-NODE-12-length-135287-cov-4.294198_pt1 | contig 135287 bp, 133 predicted proteins | sample MGYA00511467_ERZ772999 | MGnify/ENA primary metagenome ERZ772999 (study PRJEB29015, sample SAMEA2738064) | human oral metagenome | biome: human oral; feature: human-associated habitat; material: saliva | place: China | collected 2218 ... | reverse complement strand
ATATAATAAAAAACTTCTTCATATAATTACTCCTTAAAAACTTTTTATAATTATATCAAAATAGAATAATAAAGTATATCAAAATTTAATGTTTACTAATAAATAATAAATATTAATAAAAATAAAGAAAAAACTTAAAAAGTATTTACATAATTATATAAAAGTGATAAAATGTAACCGAAAAGATACAAAAAAGATATTTTTTTGTAAAAAAGCTACATATATTTAAAATCGCATTGTGAATCGTTCTTAGAATAAGTTGATATATCTAAAATTTAAATAAAATTAATAGTAAATATGAATTTATTAAATGAAATTATATGATTAAGATTATTTAACAATCTATTTAATAGGAATGTAAAAAGGAGAAAAAAATAGAAAATATTAAAATTGATATTAATATAATAAAAATAATAGATAGAGTAAAGAGTAAAGGAGATTTAGTCTCTAAATTAAACAACAATAAAATCGACAGAAACAATCAAAAATACGATTTTATTTATGTAATCTTTATCAGAAAAAGTGTCTCAATTTTACAAAAGAAATGATTAAAGGCTTGAGTTATCAGGCCTTTTTTTTGATGAATTTTTTATTAAAGGAGGTGAAAAATATTTAATATTTTGTAATTTGATATATTTAAAATTTTTATTAGGAGGTTATTATGAAAAATAATACAAACGATAATTATTTTACTAAAGCAAGTTTTACAAATTATATTAATAAAGTTATAAAAAATAGTAGTATTAACTTTAAAAAGAAAAAAAGAAAATTAGAAGAAACAGAAGTAGAATATGATAATCAAATAATAGAAGATATGTCTTTTTCCCACAATAAGTACATATCTTTTTTTGATGATTTTGAAAAAGATTATCAATATGATCAATTAGAGAATTATATTTCTAACACAGAATTACATAACATTATTAAAAATTTATCAAATTTTCAAAAACAAATTTTATATTACAAATATATTAAAGATTATGATTATGATCAAATAGCTTTAATTATGAAAAAAAGCGAATCAAATATTAGAAATATGAGATCAAGAATAATAAAGAAAATAAAAAATAATCTAAAGGGAGTGAAATAGTATGAATAATATAGAATTTAGCAAATGTTTAAAAAATGCAATCAAAGGAAAGGCAGAAGCTATTAATAAAATTTTACTAGAATACGATGGGATAATTAAAAAATATAGCAAAATAAATGGAATTATAGATGAAGACTGTGTATCTAATCTAAGATATGATTTAATAAAATCTTTAAAAAGGTTTAAAAATTTATGAAATTGTTACAAAATCTTCTAATTAATTGTCTTTATTATATAGAAAAATAAATAATTTTATTTTCAAGTATTTTTATAGGGAGGTGAAATATTTGAATATAACAATTTCGATTGTAATTGCAACAATTTCAATTGTTTTAGGTCAAATAACTAAATGCTTGTCAATAAAAAATAAGTATATTCCATTACAAAATTTACTTATTGCCATTATTTCTATAGTTATTTGTACCATTTTTAAAGTCGAAAATATGAATTTATTAGAAACAATTGTAACTTGTGTATTTGCAAGTATGTCTGCTGGTGGTATTGCAGATATCAAAAAAATATCACAAAAAGATTAATAAGAAAGAAGGTATAAAAAATGAGTGTTGAAGGAACTAGAGAAAGAATAGTATTAATAGGTAATTGCTATTTGGGTTATAGAGAAGGACGCAATAATGACAATATTTTTGGAGATTGGTATGGTATCCCAAATCAACCATGGTGTGCGATGTTTGTAAGTTATTGTATGAATAAAGCTGGAGTACTACCAAATGTAGTCAAAAAATTTGCTTCTTGTTCTATTGGTTGGAATTGGTTTAAAAGTAAAGGACAAACAAGAAATAGAGGATATATTCCTCAAAAAGGAGATATTATATTTTTTGATTGGAATCCTGAAAAAGGTGATGGAATTGATCATGTAGGTATTGTAAATAATGTTAATGGAGAATATATTTATACATTAGAAGGTAATCATGATGATCAAGTAAATATATATAAATATCATATTAATGATGCTAGAATATATGGTTATGCAGTTCCAGATTATACAGGCGAAGAAATTATTGAAAATAATCCATCAGAATCATATACGAATAAACCTTTAGTATATAAAGGCAAGACTGGGGAAACTGTAAAATATATTCAAAATAAATTAATTAATAAAGGCTATTTTTTGGGAAGAACAGGAGCAGATGGAATATTTGGATTTCAAACTGAAAAAGCAGTAAGGCAATTTCAAATAGATAGTAACCTTTCTGCAGATGGAATAATTGGACCATTAACTTGGGAAAAGTTAGAAGACCCAACTATAGTTATTTCTTCAAGTTATCCAGGAAATATAATTGGTATGGGGGCAAGAGGAGATAATGTTTTAAAAATTCAAAGAGAATTAATAAGAAGAGGGTATAATGTTCCGGGAGGAGCAGACGGACAATATGGATCTGGTTGCAGAGAAACTGTAAAGAAATTTCAAGGAGATAATGGCTTAGAAATAGACGGAGTTGTTGGAAAAAGAACATGGGATACATTATTTCCAACATTAGGAATAGAGCTACCTTATCCCGGTAAAATTATTACTATGGGATCAAGAGGAGAAAATGTTATAAGAATACAAAAAAGATTGATAAGATTGGGATATAATGTTCCTGGAGGAGCAGATGGACAATATGGTTCTGGATGTAGAGAAATGATAAAGAAATTTCAAGGAGATAATGGTTTAGAAATAGATGGAGATGTTGGAGAAAATACATGGAATACATTGTTTCCTCTTCAGAATCAAAAGGAAAACTCTGAATGGCCAAGATATTATATTGCTAAAGGAATGAGTGATGGTAATGTATCAATAATTCAAACAAGATTATCAAATTTAGGATATAGTATTGGACCAATAGACGGTATATTTGGAGAGAATACTGAAGAGGCAATTAAAAATTTCCAAGAAACAAATCACTTAGATGTCGATGGAATTGTAGGAAGAGATACATGGAATGCGTTATTTAATTACAAAGAAGAAAATAAATCAAAAAATGATGTCAGAATAAGAGAAGAACTAAAATGTCAAATGAGAGCCGAATTAGTACCTTACCTTAAAGGAATTATGACTCCGTGGCAAAAAGCGAAAGCAGTAAGAGAAAGAGAAGATGCTTATGATGATCTTATTAAAAATGATGAAATTATTACTAAATATAGTAATTTATTTGAAGTTAGAAAAGCGTTAATTCAAACAATTATTTTATGGGAACATGGAGTAGAAGGAGCAGATGATCGTGCTAGTGATAAGGCAGTTATTGGTTATTATACTTTAGGATTTGGCCCAAAAAATGATTCTAGCACAGGTATTTGTCAAATATATGCTAGAACAGCTATTAAAGCATATAATTATGCAGTAAAAAAAAGATTAATTAGTGAAAAAATTTTATTAGATGAAAATGAGGAAAATTTAAAGAATATGTGGTATCAATTATACTCAGATGTAGATTTTAATATAAAAATGGGAACTTTAAATTTATTATATTGTGATTGGCAAAAAAATAGTTCATATAAATCATATAAATATGATACTGATGAATCTAATATAAAAAGAATATTGGAGAGATACAATGGAGAAGGGAAGGATGCAATAGAATATGCAGAAAGGAATTATGGATTATATAAAATATTTGAAAAATATAATGAAGCAATGAGAGCTATTTCATAAATATAAATAGATAAAATATTGTACTTAAAAATAGTAAAATTACTTTAAATAATAAAGACGTTTTTAGAATTAGTTCTTTATTGTACAAAGATTATTCATTTTATTAACTTAAGCCTTAAACCACTAGAATAGCTATTGGTTTAAGGCTTTTTATAAAAATTAATAGGATAAATAGGAACAAATCGAGATATAGAAGAATCGTATTGTAAAATATTAAAAGCATTTACTTTAATAGTTGTATCATTATAACCGGATTTTTTATACCATCATAATCACTGGACTCATCACAATCAAATGCAAAAATTTTTTTGTCAGACATACCAAGTGAAACCGTAATCCAATATGATTTATCAGGATTTTTATAGTTTTTTTGAAAAAAATGTAGAAAAATTACACCAGTATATTTATCTCTTAAACAATAAGAAATATTAACTAATTTAGCATCACTTTTATATTTTCTCACAATAGAAGTAATTTCATTTGAAAAATTTCTTAAATCATATACATCTGATTTAACAGTATAATTTATATAATATGTTTTATTATTAGTAATCTTCCAATCAGGATTAGTCTTTATACAATATATTATTAACATTATCATAAATATAGCTGAAGCATGGATAATGAGCTTAAATATAACAATTAAAAATTTTGACCAAGTATGAAAAATTTTCATATGATCACCTTCATAGAATCAAATAATTATTTAACTATGAAAGATTGATAAAATTATATAAGCTCCAAAAAATGCAAGAAGATGAATAATTATTTCTAATATAATAAGAAATATCTTTGCTAATATAATAAAAAACTTCTTCATATAATTACTCCTTTTAAACTTTTTATAATTATATCAAAATAGAATAATAAAGTATACCAAAATTTAATGTTTACTAATAAAATATAGAAATAAGAAGTTAAATCTATTAATAAATACTGATGGATTATATAAAATTTGATATAATTAACTTGAACTAAAAAATAGTCATTAATAAGGTTATTACAACGATTTAATAGTATATATTCCTTGTAAAAAATAATAGGAGGAGTTTATTGCATTATAAAAATAAACGAATAAATAATGAACAAAATAGAGAAATGTAAAAAATGTGGGCTATATAAAAATCAGCTCCCATTATTAGATGAAATAAAAGAATCAGAAATAATGTGGGTTGGATTGTCAGCAAAAAAAGTTAATAATATAAATGAAACACATCCATTAGCAAATGATACAAACACTGGAAGAATAATAGAACAGATTGAAAATGAATTAAATCAGCACTCATTTTATAAAACAAATTTAGTCAAATGTGTACCATTAAATGAAAAAACTAAATTAAGATATCCAACAACAAATGAAATGGAAGAGTGTTTAGAAAATTTAATATATGAAATCAGCTTAGTAAATCCAAAGGCTATATTAGTACTAGGAAAGCAAGCATATAATTTTATAATCAAAAAAGCAAAAATCAAAAACATATTTTATATAGAACATCCATCATATATATATGTTTATAAACGAAAAGAAATAAATTCATACATAGAAAAAGTTAAAAAATTAATTGAAAACAATATTTAAAAATTCATTATAAAAATATATAAAAGTAATATTTTTAAAATTGAATTGAAAGATACCTTATGCTATACTCAATTCAGAAATAAATATAGCGCAAAAGGAGATTAGTTATGGAAATCAAGGTAATTGCATCAACAAAAGTAGGATATATTATGCCAAAAGATGAAGCAGTTGATTTTTCAGGAAAATCAGCAGGAATTTGTTATCTACCAGACACAGTAGAAACATTGTTTTCAGAAGCACCAGAGAAAACACAAAGAAGAGCAAATGGAAATATAAAGTCAGGACACCACAGCGTATTTGGTCATCCAACATACAATTTATGCCTTGAAGGAATTCCAAAAATACTTGCAATGATATTAAACAATGAAAAAATATATAATACATCAGAAAAGTCAGCAAGATATACACACATGGAGCCATCACCACAGGAAAAAGAATTATATGAAAAATGGATTGAAATATTCAAAGAACAAATACTTACTCAATATCCAAAATTTGAAGATAAAAGAGCGCTTAAACTAGCTCAAGAAAATGCAAGATACCTTATAAGTGTATTTACACCAGCAACAGTAATGGAATACACAGTAAACTTTGGACAATTAAATTATATTATCAATTGGGCAAAAGACTATATCAAAAATGCAGAAGAAAATGCATTTTCAATTAAATTAAAAGAAACATTCAAAGAATTTTTAGCAGCTATGCCAGATTTAGAAATAGAAGGATTGGATTCAAGAAATAAAAATCGTAATTTTTCATTATTTGCAAAACGAAAAAATAGAAATGAAGAATTCGGAGAAAATTATTCAGTCACATATTTAGCAAGCTTTGCCCAATTAGCACAAGCACAAAGACATAGAACACTATCTTATGAAATGACATTATTAGATGAACCAAAATACTACGTACCACCAATAATTGCAGGAACAAACTTAGAAAAAGAATGGCTTAAAGATATATCATCATTAAAAGAGTTTTTCCCACAAGGAATGTTGGTACAAGTAAATGAAAGAGGAACAATAGAAAATTTTGTATTAAAATGTATGGAACGTCTATGTGGATTTTCACAATTAGAAATTATGCAAGAAACAAAAAATATAATGAATAAATATCTTGAAGCAACAAAAGATAAAACAGAACTTTATCAATATTTACTACCATATTCAAGAGGTGCACGCTGTACATTTCCTGGTTGGAAATGTGATTCACCATGCGTATTTGGTGGATATGGAGCAATGATTAGAAATATATAGAACTATAAAGAAGATTCAGAAATTAACAAAAATCTAAATAAATCAAAAACTCAGTATCAACATGATTGACTACTGAGTTTATTTTTACGAAAATATTTATTTTACAAATATAAAGATATATAATGTTACTGATAAAACAAAATTGAAAGGAGCCACAATGGGACTAACACTAAAAGAAGTATCAAAAAGCTTTGGAACAAATAAAGCAGTTGATACAGTATCATTAACATTGGATACACCAGGGGTATATGGTTTATTGGGAACAAATGGTGCAGGAAAAACAACAATAATAAGAATGTTATTAGGAATTATCAATAATGATAGTGGTGAAATAACATGGAATGACAAAAAAGTAAGCCGTGAAACAGTAAACTTTGGGTATTTACCAGAAGAAAGAGGCGTATATCAAAAAATAAAGATTAGAAATCAATTGATGTATTTCGGAGAATTAAAAGGCATGAAAAAAGAGGATATAATAGCATCAATTGATAAATGGTCAAAAAAATTAAAAGTAGAACAATACATGAATATGACAGCAGACAAACTATCAAAAGGAAATCAACAAAAGATTCAATTTATGATAGCAATATTACATAATCCAGAATTAGTAGTGCTAGATGAGCCATTTAGTGGATTAGACCCAGTAAACTCAGAATTATTAAAAAATATAATCGTTGAATTAGTAAAAGACGGAAAATATGTAATAATGTCAGCACATCAAATGCAAACAATAGAAGAATTTTGTGAAAACATTTTAATTTTAAATAAGGGAAAAACAGTGTTACAAGGGAATCTATCAGAAATTAAAGAAGGATATCCAGCAAACCGTTTGAGCTTAAATACAAAACAAGATGTAACAAAATACATAGAAGAAAATGACATGGAAATTGAAGTAGTTGCAAACAATAATTATAAAATTAAAATAAATAATGAAGAGCAAGCACATAAACTCTTAAAAGATCTTATAGATAATAATATAGTAGTCAATAAATTTGAAATTCAAAAACCTACATTAAACGACATATTTATAGAAAAGGTGGGTGAATAACATGAGAGATATATTAATAGTAACAAAGTTTACACTAATAGAAGCATTAAAGAAAAAGGCATTTATAGTATCAACAATAATAATGATTTTAATGATCATTTTAGCATCAGCATTCACAAAAATAATCCCAAAGCTAGCAGATAGTAATGAAAAAGACAAAATATTAATTGTAGATAATGATAACATATTCGAAAATCAATTAAATACAATGAATGAATTAGGATTAAATAATGAATTCATCATTGTAAAGGAAAAGACATCATTAGCAGATGTTAAAACTAAAATAAAAAACAAAGACATAAAAAAAGGAATTATAATTAGTAAAACTGAAGGAAAAATTAAAATAGAATATGTAGTTGAAAACACTTCATTAATGATGAATTCACCAGTGGATATTCAAAAAGCATTGAAAGAAATTTATTCACAAAATCAATTAAAAAAGTTAAATTTAACACAACAACAAATCCAATCATTGGAACCTAATTTTGAATATACAATAGTATCAAGCCAAGAAAAAGATGCAAATAAAAATATCACGGTAATATTAGCATTAACAGGATTGCTTTTTGCTGCAATATATACATTTGCATACCAGGTTTCAACATCAATCACAACAGAAAAAACATCTAAAATAGTTGAGACACTTGTAACATACACAAAGGCAAGAAATATTGTATTAGGAAAAACATTTGGGATAGGATTAGCAGGATTAATACAATTATTAATCATTGCAATTATATCAATTTTTAGTATTAATACATTTGTAGATAAAAATATGTTATCAGCATTTCTTGATTTATCAACAATAACACCAACACTTGGAATAACAATAGTAGTTTACTTTATACTAGGATATATGGAATATGCTTTATTATATGCATTAACAGGATCATTTGTAAGTAATCCAGAAGAAGTTAAAGCAGCGGCAACACCTGCATCATTGATTGCAGTAATGAGCTTTTACTTAGCATATTTTACAATAATGAGCCCAACAAGTAATCTAAATTTAATAGCATCAATAGTACCATTTTCATCACCATTCTCAGCACCATTTAGAGTAATGATTGGCGTAGCTACACCAAGGGAAATGATAATGTCAGTATTAATATTAATAATGACAAATATATTAATTGCACACATTGCAATTAAAGTATATACAAATGCAATAATAAATAATGGTACAAAGCTAAGTTTAAAAGAAATAATAAAAATGTATAAAACTAAATAATAGCAATGAAATCAGTACATGTTGTACTGGTTTTTTTTGTTCTAAATTATTGACAACAAATAAAAAAAGTGATAAATTACTAACACTATTAGTAAAAAGGAGTCGAAATGAAAACTTCAGAGATAGTCAAAGAGATAATAGAGATTTTTGTAAAGCCTAAAAGGCAGAAACAGCATATACAAGAAATAATAGGAGATTTATCAAAAGGAGAAGTAGGAATTCTAGCCTATTTATTAAATGAAAAAAATAATATATCATCAAACGAGTTAGAAAATCATTTGCAAGTAAGTAGCGCAAGAATTGCAAGCACTCTAAATAGCTTAGAGAAGAAGGGTTTAATAAAACGTAGCAAATCAGAAGAAGATAAACGAAAAATAGTAATATCAATCACAACAAATGGCATAACAAAAATTGAAGAACATCAAGAAAAAGTTAAAAGGTATGTAGAACACTTAGTAGAAACTTTAGGAGAAAAAGATTCATTAGAATTTATAAGAATAGTAAAAAGAATAAAAGAAATAAGTTGTAAATCAATAACAGAAGACTAAAAGGAGAAAAAATGCTAAAATTATTTAAAAGATTCAGTAAAAAAGACGTATTATTTATAATAATTTCAATAATTATGATAATAGCTCAGGTATATTTAGATTTAAAAACACCTGATTATATGTCTGAAATTACACAATTAGTAAAAACACAGGGAAGCCAAATGTCAGATATTTGGAAAAACGGAAGTATGATGTTAGTATGTTCACTAGGAAGTTTAATATTAACAGTAATAACAGGATATTTAGTAGCAAATGTAGCAGCAAATCTTTCAAAAAATATTAGAAAAGAAATATTCGAAAAAGTTGAAAGTTTAGGATTACATGAAGTAAAAGAATTTTCAACTAGTAGCCTAATAACAAGAACAACAAATGATATATCTCAAATACAATCATTTGTCGCAATGGGATTACAAGTATTAGTAAAAGCACCAATTACTGCAATATGGGGAATAAGAAAAATCCTAAATAAAGGATGGGAATGGAGTGCAGCAACAGGAATAGCAGTTTTAGTATTACTAATTGCAGTAGCACTAATTGTAGTTTTTGTACTACCTAAATTTAAAAAGATACAGAAATTAACGGATAAATTAAATGGCAAAGCAAGGGAAAATATAACAGGAATAAGAGTTGTAAGAGCATTTAATGCAAGTAAATATCAAGAAGAAAAGTTTGAAGCTGTAAATGCAGAGCTAACAGATACACAATTATTTAATCAAAAATCTTTTGCAGTAATTCAACCACTAATGTATATTGTAATGTATCTATTAACATTATCAATATATTTAATAGGAATTAAATTAATTAATGATGCATTGCTAACAGATAGAATAGCAATTTTCGGAAACATGGTAGTATTTTCAAGCTATGCAATACAAATAATCATGTCATTCTTAATGTTAGTAATAATATTTATAATGTTACCAAGAGCAGAAGTATCTGCAGGCAGAATCAAAGAAGTGTTAGAAACAAAAGATAGTATAAAAGATGGAAATAAAGGAACTTCAGATGCTACAGAAAAAGGAACTGTCGAATTTAAAGATGTATCATTTAAATATCCTGATGCTTCAGAGTATTTATTGGAGAAAATATCGTTTAAAGCGAACAAAGGCGAAATAGTAGCATTTATCGGTTCAACAGGAAGTGGAAAATCAACATTAGTAAACTTAATACCAAGATTTTATGATGCAACAGAAGGTGAAGTTTTAGTAGATGGACAAAATGTCAAAGACTATACACAAGCAGAATTAAGAAATAGAATGAGCTATATTCCACAAAAAGCAATGCTATTTGATGGAACTGTAAAATCAAATATTGTATATGGAGATAATGGAAAATCCAAAATAACACAAGGCAAGATAGAAGAAGCATTAAAAGTAGCACAAGGTGAAGAATTTGTATTAAAAATGGATGGAAAATATGATGCAACAATATCACAAGGTGGAACTAATATTTCTGGAGGACAGAAACAAAGATTATCAATAGCAAGAGCTATTGCAAGAAATCCAGAAATATATATATTTGATGACTCGTTTTCAGCACTTGATTACAAAACAGATAAAATATTAAGAAAAGCCTTAAAAGAATATACTAAAGATGCAACAACACTAATAGTAGCACAAAGAATAGGTACAATAATGCATGCAGACAAAATTATTGTATTAGATAATGGAAAATGTGTAGGAATAGGAACACATAAAGAGTTATTAAAAAATTGTGAGGTATATAAAGAAATAGCACTATCACAATTAACAAAGGAGGAATTAGAAAATGCCTAATAATAGAGGATTATCAACAAATCCAAATGACAAAGCAAAAAATTTCTCTGAGTCATTAAAAAAATTATTAAAAGAATTAAAAAGTTTTAAAATAATAATTATTATATCAATAATATTAGCAATATTTGGATCAATATTTTCAATAATTGCACCAAAAAGGATAGCAAAATTAGTTGATGAAATATCAAAAGGATTAGTAGTAAATACACAAAATATTCAAGAATTAGAAAAACAAATATCAATAAATCAATTACAAAAAAATGTAATAATTGATGGAAAAGAAATTAGTGTATCAGATCAAGTAAAAACAATACAAATAATGCAAACATCAAATCAAAGCAATGGTACTAATGCAAAAGAGCTATATAGCAAAATTGAACAATTACCACAATCAGTTCAAGAAATAATAAAGCCAAAAATGAATATAGAAAATATAAAGAAAATAACTATTATATTAATAATAATTTATATTTTAAGTTCATTATTTACATATTTTGAACAATATTTAATGGCAGAAACTTCAAATAGATTCGCAGAAAATTTAAGAAAAAGAATTTCACAAAAAATTAATAAGCTACCATTAAAATATTTTGATAAGAATCAAACAGGAGATATTTTATCAAGAGTAACAAATGATGTAGACACCGTAGCACAAACATTAAATCAATCATTAGCAACACTTGTATCAGCAGTGGTACTATTTTTGGGAACATTAATTATGATGTTTTATACAAACTGGATAATGGCAATAACAGCAGTATTATCAGTAATGTTTGGATTTATATTTATGGGATTGGTTTTAGCTAAATCACAAAAATATTTTGCAGCAAGACAAACTGAATTAGGAAAGCTAAATTCACATGTAGAAGAAGTATATTCTAATTTAGTAGTAGTAAAAGCATATAATGGACAAAAAGAATCAAGTGAAAAATTTGATAACTTAAATGAAAATGTATATGAAGCAAACATAAAAAGTCAGTTTATATCAGGACTAATGATGCCAATGATGCAATTTGTTGGCAATTTTGGATATGTAGCAGTATGTATAGTAGGAGCATTATTAGCAAACAGTGGAAAAATCACATTTGGAGTAATAGTAGAATTTATGACTTATGTAAGATTATTCTCATCACCTTTATCACAAATTGCACAATCATTTACAAGTATGCAATCAACAGCAGCAGCATCAGAAAGAGTCTTTGAATTCTTAGATGAAGAAGAATTACCAAAAGAAAATGCTAAGGAAATCCTAAATCCAGAAGAAGTTAAAGGAAATATATCATTTGAACATGTTTATTTTGGATATGATAAAACAAGAGATATAATTAAAGATTTCACAGTAAACGTAAAACCAGGACAAAAAATAGCAATTGTTGGTCCAACAGGCGCAGGCAAAACAACAATAGTAAATTTATTAATGAAATTTTATGAAATTAACTCAGGAGATATCAAAATAGAAGGCATAAGTACAAAAGATTTAAGCAGAGAAAATATTGCATCATTATTTACAATGGTACTACAAGATACATGGTTATTTGAAGGAACGATACGAGAAAATATTGCCTTTAATAGAGAGCATTTAACAGATGAGGAAATATATGCAGTATGTGACAAAATAGGAATAACCCATTTTATAAAATCATTACCAGAAGGGCTAAATACTCAAATAAATGAAAATGATTCAATATCTGCAGGGCAAAAACAATTAATAACAATTGCTAGAGGAATGTTAGAAAAAACACCATTCTTAATCTTAGATGAAGCAACATCAAATGTTGATACAAGAACAGAAGAATTAGTACAAAAAGCAATGGATAAATTAACAGAAGGAAGAACTTCATTTATAATAGCACATAGATTATCAACTATAAAAAATGCAGATATAATTTTAGTAATGAATGATGGAAATATTGTAGAACAAGGCAATCATGAAGAATTAATGAAAAAAGAAGGCTTTTATGCCAAATTATATAATTCACAATTTGAATTATAAAATAATATCGGACAAACTCAGTATAAATGCAGAGTTTGTCTTTTTATATTATATAAAAAATAAACTAAAATATTTATTAAACTCTTTTGCAACTAATATAAAAATAATGTATAATAACACCGAAAAGAGGGAGAAATGGAAGCAACACTACAAATATTTATAAAAGCATTAAATAATTTTTTAAAACAAACAGAATATAAAGAGTATAAGGTAAGTGATAGACAATTCGTATATTTACTAGCAAATAAATCAGTAGTATCAGTACTAATAAGAAAAGATTTAGGAAAAAATCATATCATAGTCGAAGAAATATTTGATACAGATGCAGAAAAGTCAGAATTGGAATATTTCTGCAAAAAATATTATACAGAGTGGGTCACATTTTTTAGATTTGACGGAACAATTATGCAACAAAGAGCATTTAAAGGAGTTCCACAATTTGAAACAATATTAAAGAAAATACCAGAATTAGAATTAGAAAAACGCTATAATGAGTGGCCAGGAATAAAAAATGAATTTATAGTATATAAATTAGAAGAATCAAATAAAAAGGGTTATGCATTAATAAAAACTCAAATGTTTGAAAAAGTAATAAATCCAGATGATATTGAAACAAGATTAATTGAATATATTAGAGAATCAATTGATAAAAAAAGTTTTACAAAAGAAGGATATTTAATACATAATGGATTTATAGATATAATATTTGACAAAGAATTTGTAGAGATAATTCAAAATAGATATTTAAATCAAATAAAAGATAGTGAAAAAAATATAAGATATCAAATACCTGACTTAATTAAATATACAATAGAAGATTACACAAAAGAAGAAGATTCAATTGATATTTTTAATAAAGTTCATAATAAAAAATTTATAAGACAGGAAATGACACAAGAAAAGCCTGTTTATAAACCAGAAATACAACATATATTACCCAAATTTAAAGATAGAAATAAAGAATATTGTTATGTATTAGTAGAATATTTAGACAATCCAGAAAAACCACTATACTACATTTCAGAAGATTTAGAAATCAAAATAGGAGATATTGTTTTAGTAGGATTTGCAGGATATGAAAGACTCGGAAGAATAATATCTGTAGAAAAATATGATATATTAGATGTTCCATATCCAATAACAAAAACAAGAAAAATAATAAGCAAAATAGAAGATTTTGATCAATTAAAAGAATATGGAGTATCAATACCAGAAGAATTTTTAGAAGATATTGAAGATGATGATATAGAAGAATTTGAAGAAGATATGGAAGAATTATCAGGTCATATAAATCAAACAAAAGAAGCATACCACGTCATAAAAGTAACTACAAAAACTAAACAATCAGCAGATGAAATTGCAACAGATTTATATAAAAAACATTTAATAGCATCATCAAAATTAACAATAACAGAATCAACATATATATGGCATAACACTCCAATAACAGAAGAAAGATATAAATTAGAAATGATATCAAGAGGAGATAAATTAAGTCAATTAAAATATGTGTTAGAAGAATTAAATGATAGAAAAAATTCTAAAATATTTGGAGCAGAAATGAATAATATACCTAATTATATGAAGGAACAAATAAACAAATATTTAGATATTAAGAGTAATGGAGAACAATGATAACAAAAGAAGAATTAAAAAATAAAATTGAAAGACATTTCAGAAATAATAAAATTGATATTTTTATTAAATCATGTATAATAAATTATTTGTTTGATAAAGCAAAATATGAATCAAAATACATAGAAGAAAAAGCCTTATTAAGTATGATTGATAAAAATATATATAATTTATCAATAAATTTAATAAAAGTGATACAAATAAAGCATAAAGAAGAAATATATATAGAGTATAATAAAGAAGCAAAGACATTATCATATTGTATAGTTCAGCAATTTAGAGGAATTCAGGAAAAAAACTTTGTATTAACAGAATTTAAAGCAATGCTATATACAACTTTAGAAGAAATATCAAATTTATATTTGAAGAAAAATGAAATAATAACAAATGGATTTTATTTAAGAAATTCACAAAAAATAGAATCATTAGTAAATATATTTTCAGATTTAGAAGCTACATTATATCTTAATTTAAATAAAAAATATCAAATAAATTTAGACAATAGATATTATATAATATCAAGACACATAAGTAATAATAGTGAAGTTATAGGGTATGCAGAAATAATAAAAAAGTTAATAGGCGAAAAATTCTATTATTATGCAATAAATAATCCAAAACTTTATAGTGAAAAACTTAAAGAAACCTTTACAAATAAATATGGAGATTTTGGATTAATAGAGAATTATTTAATAGCAATAAAAAATGAATCAAATATATTAAGAAAAATACAATATCATAAGCAAATATCTGAATTATTATATAGATATAGTCAAAAAGCAAATTTAAAAGATATAGAAATATATTTAATAAACTATAAGGAGGAATAAATGGATTATTTAATGACATTCATTGAAGGTATTGCAAGTTTTATATCACCATGTGTACTTCCAATGTTGCCAATATATATATCATATTTTGCTGGGAAAGATGAAGAAAAGAAAAATAAAACATTAATAAACGCATTAGGCTTTGTCTTAGGATTTAGCATAATTTTCATAATATTATCAATTTTTGCAAGCACATTTGGAAAAATGATAGCCAGCCATTTAAAATACATAAAAATAATATTTGGATTAATAATTATAATATTAGGACTAAATTATATAGAAATAATAAAGCTCAAATTTTTAAATAAGGAAAATAGAGTTAAGTCAAATGTAAAGAATCTAAACTTTTTTAAGTCATTAATTTTTGGTATGGCATTTTCAATAAGCTGGACACCATGTATAGGAACATTCCTAGCATCAGCACTATTGTTAATATCAAGCAAAAGCGAAACAATTAAAGGAATCTTATTAATAACATCATATTCAATAGGATTAGGAATACCATTCATTATATCAGCACTATTAATAGATAAAATGAAAAAAGTATTTGACACAATAAAAAAACACTACAATATAATTAGAAAAATATCAGGAATAATACTAATAGCAATGGGAATTATAATGATATTTAGATAGGAGAAAAAATGAAAGAAAAAATAATATATATAGTATTAGCAATATTATTTATTGCAGTTTTAATAGGAATAAGTCTTGGAACAGGCAAAAAAGCAGAAAAAACAAAAGTTGAAGCGGCAAATTCAGTAATACCAGTAACATCAGCCAACTTCGAACAAGAAGTATTAAATTCGGATAAAAGAGTATTAGTAGATTTTTATGCAGATTGGTGTGGACCATGTAAAATATTGTCACCAAGAGTAGCAGAAATAGCAAATGAAAATAAAGATTTAAAAGTAGTAAAAATTAATGTTGATAAAAATGAAGACTTGGCAAGAAAATACAATATTTCATCAATGCCAACATTATTAGTTATAGAAAAAGGAAAAGAATTAAACAGAGCAGTAGGAGCATTAAGTAAAAGTACAGTTTTAAAATTTGTAAGAGAAGCAAAATAAAAATACAAAAGCATAAATGGGGGATATATGGATAAAAATAAAAAAAGAATAACAATAATTTTATCAATAGTAATTGTATTAATTATATTAATAGTCGCAAGTATCACAACAATTATTTTATTTAATAAAAAGAAAAAATCAACAATAGAAAATAAAACAGAATTAGATAAAATTGTAAGCGAATTAGGAATTCAAGATAAAAACATTGAATATGGAACAAACTTCAATTTAGCGAATTTCAAGATTCCTAATGATGTAAAAATATTAATAAATGGTGAAGAAGTAACAAACACATATACATTTAAAAAACTAGGAAAAACAGTAATAATATTTGAAAAATCAGATAATAAAGGACAAAAAGCAACAGAAACAATTAATGTCAATATAGTCGATACAAAACAACCAGAAATAATTGGAGCAGAGGATAGAACAATTAAACAAGGTGAAACAATTGATTTAAAAGAAAACATTAAAGTAGAAGATAATACTGATGAATTAATTGATGTAACAGTTATTGGCAAAGTGGACACAAATGTACCAGGAGAATATGAAATAACATATATTGCAACAGATCAATCAAATAACTCATCAGAAAAGAAAATAAAGATTACAGTAGAAGCTAATTCAAATGCAGTAGCTAATAATAATGACAACAATAATAAAGCAAACGAAAATAAAAATAATACACAAAAAGTAGTAAATACACAGCAAAACAATCATAGTAATGCAAAATCAGAACAAAAAGTTGCTGAACAACCAAAACAACAACCACAAACTCAATCATTGAAACAATCACAGCCAACACAAGTGGCACCTAAACAAACATCACAACCAACACCAGTTAAACCTAAACAAACACAAGAATCAACACCAGAGCCACAGCCAAAGCAAAAAGAAAATAAAGTAATATATGCAAATTTGTCAAACTTTGAACAAATAGTATTGAAATCAACTAAACCAGTTATTGTTGATTTTTATACAGAAACCTGTGGAATTTGTAAATATATTTCTCCAATAATGGATGAAATGGCAAAAGAAAGAACTGATTTTAATATAGTAAAGATTGATGCAAATAAAAATTTTCCTTTAGCGAAAAGATATAATTTTAGACTAGTTCCGACATTAATAGTATTTAGAGATGGTAAAGAACTAAAAAGAATAACTCAGCCAAGAACTAAATCTGAAATATTAAGTCTTACAAGGTAATATAAAATGAATAGATGTAAATGGGCAATGAATGTAAATGAAATATATACAAAATATCATGATAAAGAATGGGGAGAACCTGTTCATGATGACCAAAAGCTATATGAAATGCTAATATTAGAATCATTTCAAGCAGGACTATCATGGAGTTGTATATTAAACAAAAGAGAAAATTTCAAAAAAGCATTTGAAAATTTTGATATTGATAAAATAATAAATTACGATGAAAATAAGATTAAAGAATTGCAAAACAATGAAGGCATAATTCGAAACAGATTAAAGATAAAAGCTACAATAAATAATTCTAAAATATTTAAACAAATTCAAAAAGAATATGGCAGTTTTGATAAATATATCTGGAGTTTTACAAATAATGAAACAATATATGAATTAGATAAAGTAAGTTCAGAATTATCAGATACAATTTCAAAAGATTTAAAACAAAGAGGTATGAAATTTGTTGGAACAATAATAATTTATTCATATTTACAAGCAGTTGGAATTATAAATTCACATGAAACTCAATGCTTCAAACACCATAAAATATAGATTAATAGTAAAAAAGGAATGGCATACAACCATTCCTTTTTTACTTTTAAATTGTTAAAATCGCATTTCTAGCTAATTCATCACATCTATTATTATATTTTACATTTGAATGACCTTTAACTTTATTAAAAGTAACTTTATGAATCTTAGTTAAATCATACAGTTCAAGCCATAGTTCCTTGTTTTTAACAGGCTCTTTTTTAGAATTGACCCAATTATTTTTAATCCAATTATTAATCCAATCTTTTTCAAAACAATTAACAACATATGCACTATCACTGTAAATATTAACATTGCAAGGCCTTTTAAGAGCTTTAAGACCTTCAATAACAGCAGTAATCTCCATAACATTATTAGTAGTATTAGGATTAGCACCACTAAGTTCTTTTTCAATGCCATTAAAAATCAAAACAGCACCCCAGCCACCAGGACCAGGATTACCAGAACATGCCCCATCAGTATATAAAATTATGTTATCCATAAATAAACCTCTTAAAATTGAATTTCGTATAAATCTATGCTATTATAACAATTAATTTAAGAATACGCAATAAGAGGAGATAATATGGGAAAAAGAATAGGCATTATTGCAGAATATAATCCATTTCATAATGGACATTTGTATCAAATACAAAAAGTAAAAGAATTAACAGGTGCAGACACTGTCATTGCAGTAATGAGTGGAAATTTTACACAAAGAGGAGACACATCATTAATCAATAAATTTGAAAAAGCAAAAATAGCATTACAAAATGAAGTAGATATGGTAATTGAATTACCAACAATATACAGTATTTCAAGTGCAGAAAATTTTGCATTAGGAGGCATCAAAATACTAAATGAAATAGGAGACATAGATTACTTAGTATTTGGGATTGAAGAAGACAATCTACAAGAATTACAGGAAATTGCAGACATATTAGTAGATGAAGATGATGAATTTAAAAGAAATATCAAAGAAGAGTTGAATAAAGGGAATTCATATCCAAAAGCAAGAGAAATGGCATTAAAAAAAGTATTATCAAGTGAAAATGTGAAAAATATAATGCAAAAACCAAACAACATATTAGCAATCGAATATTTAAAAGCATTAAAAACTACAAATAGTAAGATAAAACCATTTGCCATAAAACGAAAGAATGCAATGCATAATGATGAAAACATAAATGAAAATTATGCATCAGGAACATATATTAGAAAATTATTTATAGAAAATAATTTTAATGAAATAAGAAAAGTAGTTCCCAAATGCACTTATGAGAGATTATTAGAATTAAAAAATCAGGGAAATTATGTAACATCAATAAATGATTTTTCAGATATTGTAATATACAAGATAAGAACAATGACAAAAGAAGAAATAAGCCAAATAGCAGAAGTAAATGAAGGCCTTGAAAATAGTATTAAACTTGCATCAACGACCTGCAAAACAATTGATGAAATAATAGATAAAGTCAGCACGAAGAGATATACCAAAACTAGAATATCAAGAATATTAACATATATATTATTGGATATAACAAAATCAGAAATGGAACAAGCCAAAAAGAATAATCCATATATAAGAGTACTTGGAATTAATAAAAAATGCGAAGAAATTTTAAGTACAATAAATTACAGTAAATTAATCATATCCTTAAAGAAATTTGAAGAAAATAATGGAGAAAATCAATCATTAAATATTGATAAAAAAGCAACAGAAATATACACAATTAAATATCCCAAATCAGTACAGACAAACTTAGATTATACATCAAAATTTATCATCAAAATATAATATTACAATTGAGTTACATTCATTGAATAAGTACATACTTAATAATATAATACTAAAGAGAAAATAGCAAGGAGAAAACTATGGGAGAAGAGACTTTTGCAGAATATTTCTTAAACGAAATAGACTTTAACAAAAAATTAAATATTGTATATTTCTTAAAAAAGAAAACAGGAATATTCTATGATAATTCAGTAGTATTTAAAACAGTTATTTTGAAATTATTTTTGGATTATTTACATCAAGAATATCCAGAAGAACAAATAGATGATAACATAGTAATATCAGCAAGATTATTATGTGATTGTAAAAAAATATTAAATTCAAGAAATCAAGAAGAAATAAGAATGTATGCTGGTAGAGGAGCAGAATTTTTATCAATGCTAGGATTTGATAAAAGATTTTGTAGGATATGTGAAGGTGTAAACAGATATACAATTCAAGAAAATAGAGAACCAGAAAGTGATTTACTAGAATTAACAGACCATTTTGGAGGGATGTTATTAGATAGACCAGAAAGAATTGCAATGGAAGTAGATGAAGCATTAGTATTATTAGTAAATAGAAATCTAAAAGGAAAATATAACAAATATTTAGATAAATTTGTAGATTTCGTAAATTATGCAGAAACGCTTGAAATCACAAAGGAGGTTTAATATGAAAATTGTTGGTGGAATGACATATTTAAAAGAACAAGCAAATAGAAGAATAATAAATGTACCAAAATTTATAGATGTAATGTTAACAGAATTAGACAGATTTGAAGAAGCAGATTCAAAGAAGCGAAATCTAATTATTTCAGGAAAATCATCAACAGAAACTAGTTTTTCAGCAAATGAGTTAGCAACAGATATTGATAAAATGATGAAACAAATTGAAAGACCAGAAATAGAAGAAAAAATAATAATGTAAATTAAGTAGAGAAGGATGACTTCTCTATTTTTATGAAAGGAACAACAATGGAAATATTTGCAGATTTACATGTACACATAGGAAGAAGTGAAAATAATAAACCAATAAAAATTACAGCAGCAAAATCATTAAATTTTGCTAACATTGCAAAAGAATGTTATGAAAGAAAAGGAATAGATGTAGTATCAGTAATTGATTGTGCATCACCATATGTAATACAGGATATAGAAGACTTTTTATCAACAGGTGAAGCGTATGAATTAGAAGAAGGGGGAATAATATATAAAAACAAAGTATGTATAATATTAGGCGCAGAAATAGAAACATCAGAAAAGAATGAAGATGGAAAAACAGGAAGTGCCCATAATTTATGTTATTTTCCAAAATTAGAAGACATTAAAGCATTTTCAAAAGAAATGTCAACACATATAAAAAATATAACATTAAGTACTCAACGAGCAAATATATCAGGATATGACTTAATAGACATAGTAGAGAAATATAATGGATATTTAGTACCAGCACATGTTTTCACACCATTCAAAAGCTATTATGGAAATTGTACAAAAAGATTAGAAAGAATATTTAAAGAAAAATATAAAAGAATATTCGCAATAGAATTAGGATTAAGTTCAGATACACACTTAGCAGATACAATATCAGAATTAGGAAATAAAAACTTTTTAACAAATTCAGATGCACATTCATTACCAAAAATAGCAAGAGAATATAATGAATTAGAAGTTCAAGATATAAACTTTAAGGAAGTATTTAAAGCTATAAAAGGAGAAGAAGGAAGAAGAATTATTGCAAATTATGGATTAGATCCAAAGTTAGGAAAATACAATAGAAGCTATTGTGAAGATTGTGAAAGACAAATCGAAACAGAACCACCAGCAATTATATGTGACAAATGTGGCTCAAATAAACATATAACAATGGGAGTTTATGATAGAATTGTAATGATTAAAGACCAAGAAGTAAAGTCACCTAAAAATAGGCCAGTTTACAATTATCAATATCCATTACAATTTATACCAGGAGTTGGGCCAAAAGTAATTGATAAATTACTTGAAGCTTATGGAACAGAAATGACAGTTTTAAATAAAATAACAAAAGATGATATCGAATCAGTAGTAGGTAAAAAATTGTCAGAAGTCATTAATTTAGCGAGAAAAGGAGATTTACATATAAAAGTTGGTGGAGGAGGAGAATACGGAAAAATAGAGAAATAATCCAATAAGTCTTTACTTTTTGCTAAAAAAATGATATAACATAACAAGTTGATAGAAACAAAAATAAAGGAAAGATGGAAGTAGAATGGATAAGGAAATAAGACAATTTTTAGAATTTTTACAAATGGATAAAAAATTATCAGATAATACACTACAATCATATAGAAGAGATATCTTACAGTTTGAAAGATATTTAAATGACAAAAAGATAAACTATACTGAAATAACAGAAGAAAACATTGAAGAATACATGGAATATCTAAAAAGCGTTGGAAAGAAAAGCTCAACAATTTCAAGAAGTTTAGCAACAATAAGATCTTTTTATCAATATCTAATAAAAAATAAGAAAATTGAAACAAATCCAACAAGTAAGGTTCCATCACCTAAAATAGAAAAAAGAGTTCCATCAGTATTAACTTCAGAAGAAGTAGAATTATTATTAGATCAACCAAATGAAGTTGATTTAAAAGGTATAAGAGACAAAGCAATGCTTGAATTCGCTTATGCAACAGGAATGAAAGTTACTGAAATAATGAATTTAAACATTGATGATGTTGATTTAAAAAATGCAACTGCAACATCAAGAGTATCAAAAAAAGTAAGAGTTGTCCCAATAGGACAATATTCTTTAAGAGCTTTAAAAGAATATATAAAAAAGGCAAGACCAATCTTGATAAAAGACGAAAATAACAAAGCATTATTTGTTAACTTAAATGGATCAAGATTAACAAGACAAGGATTCTGGAAAATAATTAAATATTATAAGGAACAAGCACATATTTCAAAAGATATAACACCATATATTTTAAGACATTCATTTGCAACACATTTATTGCAAAATGGAGCAGATCTTAAAGCAATCCAAGTAATGCTTGGACATTCAGATATATCATCAACACAAGTATATGCACAATTCCAAACACCAGAATTAAAAGAAGTTTATAAAAAAGCTCATCCAAGAGCATAACAAAAAATATATTAGAAGCTTAAATGTTATAATCAAATTAACATTTAAGCTTCTTTTTAGTTGACTAATTAAATAAAATAACATAAAATAAAAGTGTAAGATATTTATAAATAATAATTTTATTATATATATTGTACATTGAAAATTTAATAGAGAGGTATATTAGTATGGACATAATTATTAATGTTGCCATCTTTTTAATCTCAGCAATCATATTTTCGATTATAGGATACATTATGAGAAAAAAGACTGCAGAAAGAAAAATCGAAAGTGCTGAAACAGAATCAGATAGAATTTTGGAAAATGCAAAACGCGAAGCAGAAAATATCAAAAAAGAAGAAATTGTAAGAGCTAAAGAAGAAATTTTTAAAAGTAAGAACGAATTAGATGATGAGATTAGAGAAAGACGTGGAGACATTCAAAGACAAGAAAGAAGATTAATTCAAAAAGAAGAAAACTTAGACAAAAAAATTAGCAACTTAGAAGAAAAAAGTAAAGATTTAGATTTAAGAGAATCGAAGATTGAAGAAATCAGAGAAGAAGTACAACAATTAAAAGACAGTGAGATGGATAATCTTGAAAGAATAGCAAAACTATCACAAGAAGAAGCTAAGGCTGAAATGCTAAATAAACTAGATGATACATTAACACATGAAAAAGCAGAACGCATAAGAAAAATGGAAGAAGAAATTAAAGACAAATCAGATGACACAGCTAAGAACTTAATAACTTATGCAATTCAAAAATGTGCAGCAGACCATACTGCAGAAACAACAGTATCAACAGTAACTTTACCAAATGATGAAATAAAAGGAAGAATCATAGGAAGAGAAGGCAGAAATATTAAAACACTTGAAACATTAACAGGTGTAGATTTCATTATTGACGATACGCCAGAAGCAGTTGTTATTTCAGGATTTGACGCATTAAGAAGAGAAGTTGCAAGAATTGCTTTAGAAAAATTAATTGATGATGGAAGAATACATCCAGCAAAGATCGAAGAAAAAGTAGAAGAAGCAAAAGAAGAATTAACAAAAACAATTAAAGAAGAGGGTGAGAGAGCTGCAATAGAAGCAGGAGTAATCAACTTACCACCAGAAATAATAATGTTACTAGGAAAATTAAAATACAGAACAAGTTATGGACAAAACGTATTAAAGCATTCTGTTGAAGTATCACACTTAGCAAGAATAATGGCAGAAGAATTAGGGCTAAATTCAAAAATTGCCAGAAAAGCAGGATTACTACACGATTTAGGAAAAGCTTTAGATCATGATATGGAAGGTACACATGTTCAATTAGGTGTTGAAGTATTAAAAAGATATAAAGAAGATCCAAGAGTAATCAATGCAGTAGAAGCACATCATGATGATGTACCAGCAGAAACACCAGAAGCAATACTTGTAAAGGCAGCAGATGCAATATCATCAGCAAGACCAGGATCAAGAAGAGAAACTTTAGAAGCATATATAAAAAGGCTTGAAGGACTTGAAAATATTGCTAATTCATTTGATGGTGTAGAAAAATCATTTGCAATTCAAGCAGGTAGAGAAGTAAGAATAATAGTAGAACCTGAGAAAATATCAGATGATCAAATGGTATTATTAGCAAGAAACGTCGCAGAAAGAATTGAAAATGAAATGGATTATCCAGGACAAATAAAAGTAAACGTTATTAGAGAAAAAAGAATTACAGAATATGCAAAATAAAGAAAAATCAAGACTTATGAGAAATCATAGGTCTTTTTATTTTACATATAGAGGTATTATATGGTGAAAATCTGACAAAGAAACAAATTAAGCAAAAGAAAGAAAAGAAGATTATATGGCGAAAATCCAGAAAAACAATAAAAGAAAAAACATTGAAAAAAAACAAATAAAATGATATGATAGCAAAGTAAAAAAGAATTATAAAAGATAGGAAAAACAAAATATTATGAAGATTTTAGCGATTGGTGACCTAGTATCACATGGCGCTGTAGAAAAACTAAAAAGTGACTTGCCAAACTTACAAAAAACCGAGAATATAGATTTCACAATAGTAAATGCAGAAAATGTAGCAGAAGGAAGAGGCATAACTAAGAAAATATTTAATGAATTAAATCAATTAAACATTGATGTATTCACAATGGGAAATCATACATGGGGACGTAAAGATATATTTGAATTAATTGACATACCTAAATTAATAGTACCAGCAAATTATTCAAAGGGATGTCCAGGTCATGGATATGTTGTAATAGAAAAAAATAATAAAAAAATATGTACAATAAATTTAATTGGAAGAACTAACATTAATGATGTAATGTCAAACAATCCATTTGAAGTAGCAGATCAAATAGTTTCAGAAGTAAAAGCTGATATATATATGGTTGATTTTCATGCAGAAGCAACAGCAGAAAAACTAGCAATGGGTTATTTCTTAGACGGTAGAATTACAGGATTATTTGGAACACATACACATATTCCAACAGCAGACAATAGAGTTTTACCAAATGGCACAGGATATATAACAGATTTAGGAATGACAGGTCCATCAAACTCGATTTTAGGAATGGATATTAAAACAGCATTAATCAGATTTGTTAAATCGCTACCAGAAAAATATAAGGTAGCAGAAGGACCAGTAGAATTAAATGGTGCAATTTTTGACATAGATGATAAAACAAACAAAGTAAAAAGTGTTTATAGAGTTCATTTGTAAAATAAAGTAACTATTTTGTATATAGTACGCCTGATAATATATAGACAAATGAAAAAAATCAATATAATATATACTTGTAAATGGAGAAAATATGAAAAATACAAATAATATCACATTAATAGTATTTATAATAATAGTAGTTGGAGTTATTTCAGCAGCAACATTTTTTATATATCGAAATAATACTAAAAAAGAAGCAAATCAGACAAACTCAGTTCAAGAAAATAATGTAGCGATAGTTGACAATTTAAAAATGGGAATTGCAGAATATGATACTATAAATCCAATATTAACTAAAAATAAAGAAATATTGAATTTAGATAAATTAATATTTGAGCCATTAATAAATTTAACATCAGATTATCAAATCGAAAATAACTTAATTGAAGGTTTAACAAAAGTTAGTGATACTAAATATCAAATAACATTAAAACAAGGAATAAAATGGCAAGATGGAACAATATTAACAACAGCAGATGTCGAATTTACAATCAATAAAATTAAAGAAAATCAGTCATCAGTATATAATGGAAATGTATCATCAATAGAATCAATAGATATAATTAACGATACAACAATGATAATTAATCTAAATTCAAAAGTGAATTTTATAGAATATAATCTAACATTTCCAATAGTATCATCAAAATTTTATAAAAGTGAAGATTTTAATTCATCAACCAAAATCCCAATTGGAACAGGAATGTTTAGAATAGCAAGTATTGATGACAATAATATTTTACTAGTAAAAAATGAAAGATGGCATAATAAAGATAAAACAATTACAACGAAATCAATTACAGTACATAAATATAATTCAGTTGGTGAAATATTTAACGATTTTAAAATGAACAATATAGACATAGCAAACACACATTTATCAAATTATACAGACTATATTGGAACAATTGGATATAATAAAAAGGTTTATCCTGAAAGAGAATATGATTTTTTAGCATTTAATCAAAATGATTCAGTAATATCAAACTTAAATGTACGTAAAGCAATAGCTTATGGAATTAATAAAGAAGTATTGATATCAAATGTATTAAATAACGATAAAATAATAACAAAAGGACCATTAGATTATGGATCATATTTAAGTAATGATAAAGAATTATTAAGTTATGACAGCGAAAAAGCCAAGAAAGTATTAGAAGATGATGGATATTCAATGTTAAAAGGAAGATTTTATAAAGACGGAAAACCACTAATTATAACCATATTAGTATGTCAAGACTATCCTGAAAGAATTAAAGTAGCAGAAAATATCAAAGCACAATTAGCTCAAGTAGGAATAACAATAAATATCAATTCAGTTAATTATCAAACATATAAGAATGCATTAGAAAACAAATCATATCAAGTAATGTTAACAGGAATTTTAAACTCAATAAATCCATCATTAGAATATTTCTATGGCCCAAATAATCTTGCAAACTATAATAATGATGAAGTAATTTCAAAAATTGAAGATTTAAATTCATATCAAGATATTCAAAAAATAGGAAATCAACAAGTAATATATATACCACTTTATAGAAATAAAGGAACATTATTATTAAATGCAAATGTTGGAGGAAATTTTGCACCAACAAACTTCAATATTTACAACAATTTTGATAAATGGTATAGACAAAGATAATTAAAATCGAACAGATGTATTGACAAATAAAAAAATAAATATATAATAGATTTGTAAAACAAAACAAATGTTTTAAATGGAGGAATAAATGGCAAAAAAGGAAAAAGAAGTAATAGACACATCAATTGGCAAGGAAAAGGCATTAGAATTAGCACTAAGTCAAATTGAAAAACAATTTGGAAAAGGTGCAGTAATGAAACTTGGAGAATTCAAAACAACTGATGTAGAAGCAATCTCAACAGGGGCACTAAGCTTAGATGTAGCATTAGGAATTGGAGGTATACCAAGAGGAAGAATTATAGAAATATACGGACCAGAATCATCAGGTAAAACAACATTAGCATTACACATGATAGCAGAATGTCAGAAAACAGGTGGAGAAGCAGCATTTATTGATGCAGAGCATGCTCTAGACCCTGTATATGCTAAACATTTAGGTGTTGATATAGATAATTTAATTGTTTCACAACCAGACACAGGAGAACAAGCATTAGAAATAGCTGAAGCTTTAATAAGAAGTTCTGCTATTGATTTAGTTGTAGTTGACTCAGTTGCAGCATTAGTACCAAAAGCAGAAATAGATGGAGAAATGGGAGATACACATGTTGGATTACAAGCAAGATTAATGTCACAAGCATTAAGAAAATTAGCAGGTGTATTAAATAGATCAAATGCAAGCTTAGTATTTATAAATCAATTAAGAGAAAAAGTTGGAGTAATGTTCGGAAGTCCTGAAACAACACCAGGTGGTAGAGCATTGAAATTCTATGCATCAGTTAGATTAGATATAAGAAAAATTGAAGCAATAAAACAAGATTCTGAAATTATAGGAAACAAAGTAAGAGTTAAAGTTGTAAAGAACAAAGTAGCTCCACCTTTTAGAGAAACAGAATTCGATATAATTTATGGAAAAGGTATTTCAAAATCAGGAAATATATTAGATTTAGCAGTAAACCTAGACATTGTAGAAAAAGCTGGAGCATGGTTTAGTTATAATGGTGAAAGAATTGGACAGGGTAGGGAAAATGCTAAGAAATATATTGAGAATAACCCAGAACTAATGCAAGAATTAGATCAAAAAGTTAGAAAAAATTTCAATGAAGCATTTGAACAAAGTTTATGTGAAGAAGAAATAGACGAAGAACAAGAAATTGAACCAGAGGATTAATAACAATGGAAGAAACAAATAAGTTCAAAGGATGTAAATCAGGATTTACAATCACAGAAGAGTTAAAGCAAAAAGATAAAATTAAAACTAGATTATTAAAATTCATAATATTTAAAAAGAGAACAGAAAACGAAGTCTTCAATAAATTTAAAGATGAATATGATAATGAATTACTTTGTGAGGTAATCCAACAACTAAAAGAACTTAAATATATAGATGATCAAGAGTATATTGAAAAATATATTCTTGATGCACTAAATCTAAAAGCACTATCAATGAAAGAACTTAGATTTAAATTACAATCAAAAGAAATTCCACGTAACTTAATAGATAAATATTTTGAAGAACATTATGATGAACTATATGAATATGAAATTAAATCAGCTAAAAAGATGTTTGAAAAAAAGTCAAACAAAGAACCTCAAGATATAAAAAATTATTTATTCAGAAAAGGGTATTTATCGGAAACAATAAGAATAGCACAAGAAGAATTTATAGAGGAAAACAATGGTTAATTTATTATCATTAGAAACAAGCAAATATAATATTAAATTAGAAAATTTTGAAGGACCACTTGATTTATTGTTACATTTAGTAAATCAAAACCAAATGGACATATATGATATCAATTTAAATAAAATAACAGATCAATACTTGGATTATATTAAAACAATGCAAGAATTGAATTTAGAAATTACAAGTGAATTCTTAGTCATGGCATCAAATCTATTATATATAAAATCAAAAAAATTATTACCAAAACAAGAAAAAACAGAAGACGAATTAACTGAAGAAGAATTAATAGCACAAATCATTAAATATAAGCAATTTAAAGAAGGAGCAATTCAATTTAGAGAACGATACAATCAATTTAAAAGATTTTTTGGTACACCTCAGAAAATTGAATTACCAAAATTGGAATTGAAAGATGATATATTAGATTCAAAATTAATTTATGATTCATATAAAAATTTGATAAACAAAAATCAAGCAAGACTAAATAAAAATGCAAAAAACATTGATAAAATAGCGATTGTAGAAACTTATTCAGTTGGAGACAGTGTAAAAACAATGTTCAAGGAACTAATAAAGCATTCAAAATTTGTTTTTAACAAACTATTTAACAATAGAAATCGTGATTCAAAAGAAGTAGTAACAGCTTTTTCAGGCTTATTAGAAATGTCAAGAAGAAGTAAAGTATCAACTAATCAAAAAGAATTATTTGGTGACATCTATGTTGAAAAAATAAAAAAACAATAACATCAAAATACTATATTTAATTGACAAAGCATATAAAAATTAATATAATACATCTAACAGTGAGGTGAATTATGTTAGGGAAATGGTGGAAAAAAATAGCTTTAATAATTTTGATAATCGCATGTGTTATAAATATTTCTATTAAGATAGTCAATAGACCATCTTTTAAAAATGAAATGCAATCATCTGCAGAATATTTTCAAGATTTAAAGTCTGATGCTGATAATAAGTTAAATGAAATTAAAGGGAATTTAAATAATAAGAAATAATATTTATTATAAAGCCAGCAATTTTGCTTGGCTTTATTTGTTTTAAATATGAAAAAAATAGATTTTAAAAAATATATACCTCATTTAATTATACTTTTAGCATCAATACTTATTTCAATTCCAATATTTAAAATGAGTTTAAGTTCAACAAATGAATTTAGAATACATATAGGAAGAATTGTAGCCATTTCCAAATTAATCAAAAATAACATATTTCCAGCACTAATTTCAAATAATAATATGAACGGATTTGGATATGCATTAAACATATTTTATGGTCCAATAACAACATATATACCAATGTTATTATCATATAAATCAATAGCATCAACTGGTATACAAATATTCACATTAATTTCAATAATAGCCTCAGGCTATGCAATGTATTTTTATACATTAAAAATAACCAAAAATAAAATTGCAGCAACCTGTTCAGCATTAATGTATATATTATTACCATATAAATTAACAAATATATACTCAAGAAATGCTTTAGGTGAATATTCAGCAAGCATATTTTTACCACTATTATTAAATGGATTATATGAGCTAACAGAAGGAAATTCTAAAAAAACATACTTAATAGCTTTATCAGCAATAGGATTAATACTATCACACACAATCACAACAATATATGCTTCAATATTTAGTATAATTTATTTAATTGCATTTTATAAGAAATTGAACTTACATAAAATCAAAATATTAATAATCAATGTAATTATAGCAATGTTAGTAACCTCATTCTATTGGATACCATTAATGGAATATAGAGCCAGTACTAAATATGCAATATTTGATTCAAAAATAATGAATACAACAGGATCTGATGTATATGAAAATACAAGTGATTTTGACTCATTATTCGAAAATGAAATAAATTATAAAGATAATGATGGAAACTCATATCCAACATTAGCACTTGGAATAATGTCAGTTACTTTACTATTATTTAGTATAATATGCTATAATAAAGTAGAAAAAAGTCTAAAAATGATATATATATTATTTATAATATTTACAGCAATATCACTATGGATGACAACAAAATTATTTCCGTGGCAAATCATGCCAAACTTCATGACAGTAATACAATTTGCATGGAGAATGCTAGGATTTTATATATTGTTTGGATCAGTTATATGTGGAATAAATGCATCAATATTGTATCAAAATAAAAAATATAATGGAGATATTTTAGTTTTTATAATAATATTATTCCAATTAATAATAAGTTGCTTATATGTAAAAAACTACTATAATTCAAATTATAAATTAGATTCAGAATATAATTATCAAAAAGCAATTTCACAAAAAAGAATCAGCCCAATGTCAATAAATAGAGAATATTTGCCAGTAAAAGCATTTTATAATCTAGAATATATCAATAATAGAACTCAGCAACCAATAATAATAAATGGTGACGCAAGTATAAATAATTTTGAAAAAAATCAAGAAACAGGAAAATCAACATTTAAAATCAGTATAATAACAACTTCAGAAATAGAATTACCATATATCTATTATCCAAGCTATAAAATAACTGATGAAAATAATAAAAATATTGATTTTACAGAATCAGAGAATGGATTTATACAAATAAAATTAAATAAATCAACAAACATTACAGTAGAGCCTAAAATGACAAAAATTGAAGAATTAAGTTATATTATATCAATTGTTGGAATAATTATTTTAATAATAAATATAATAATATCAAAAAGAGAAGAAAGGAAACAAACATGTCAAAACCAGTAGTAGCAATCATCGGTAAGCCGAATGTAGGAAAATCAACTTTTTTCAATTATCTAATTGGTGAACGTAGATCAATTGTAGAAGACACACCAGGAGTAACAAGAGACAGAGTTTATGGAGAAACCAATTGGAGAGGCAAAAGCTTCACTATAATTGACACAGGTGGTATCGAAGATAAAAAAGATGATGTTATATCAACACAAATGAAAACACAAGCAGAAATTGCAATAGAATTAGCAGATGTAATTTTATTTATGACAGATGTAAGAACCGGAGTAACATCACAAGATTATGAAGTAGCGAAACTTCTTAGAAAATCAAATAAAAAGACGATTTTGGTATGTAATAAAGTAGATGATTTCAATAAATTCCAAACAGATATCTATGAATTCTATAATCTCGGAATAGGAGATCCACATCCAGTATCAGCAGCAAATGCAAGAGGAATAGGAGATATATTAGATATAATTTATGAAGATATCAAAGACATAGAATCAACAGAAGATGAAGAAAAAATAAAAGTAGCTGTCATTGGAAAACCCAATGTAGGTAAATCATCATTAATAAATAAAATATTAAATGATAACAGATTAATCGTAAGTAATATTGCAGGAACCACAAGGGATGCAATAGATTCAGAATTTAGTAACGAATTTGGAAACTACATATTAATTGATACAGCAGGAATAAGAAAACATAGCAAAATAGAAGAAAATATTGAAAAATATTCAATAATCAGATCAACTTTAGCGATTGAAAGAGCAGATGTATGCTTATTAGTAATAGATGCACAAGAAGGCGTAACAGAACAAGATACAAAAATTGCTGGAGAAGCACATGAAGCTGGAAAAGGAATAATAATAGTAATAAATAAATGGGATGCCATAGAAAAGGAAAATGGTACTCTAGAAGAATATACAAAACAAGTATATAACAAACTAGCATATCTACAATATGCCCCAGTACTATTCATATCAGCAAAAACAGGACAAAGAGTAAATAAATTATTTGAATTAATCAACATGGTTGCAGCAAACAATAGCATGAGAGTAAAAACTTCAACACTTAATGATATGTTAAATGAAGCAATCGCAGTAGTGCAACCGCCAACAGATAAAGGTCGTAGATTAAAAATCTATTATATGACACAGGTAAGTACAAGACCACCAACATTCGCTGTATTTGTAAACAGTAAACAACTATTCCATTTTTCATACGAAAGATATTTAGTAAACAAATTAAGGGATGAATTTGGTTTCAAAGGAACACCAATAAGAATACTAACAAGAGAAAGAGGAGGAGAAGAATAATGTTAGGATATTATTTATTAGCAGCATTAGTAGGATACTTATTAGGAAGTATCAGTTTTTCAGTAATTTTTTCAAAAAAATTAGCAGGAGTAGATGTCAGAGAAAAAGGAAGCAAAAATGCAGGATCAACAAATGTATTAAGAGTTGCAGGAAAACAAGCAGCAGCTTTAACATTAATATGCGACATATTAAAAGGTGTAATAGCAATATTAATAGCAATAATTATTGGAAATATAATACATGCAGACAATAATGCAAAAGGACTTTTAGTAGAAATTGCAGGATTAGCAGTTGTACTTGGACACACATTCCCATGCTTCTTTAATTTCAAAGGAGGAAAAGGAGTTGCAACATCATTAGGCGTATTAATGATGATTAACTGGAGAATTGGATTAATTTGTCTAGTATTTGCATTAATAATAATGATTGTATTTAAAATCGTATCAATCGGATCAATAATGGCAGCAATACTATTCCCAGTATTATGCTTATTCATACCTTGGAACTTCATTGTACCAGGAAGTAGAATATCATTTGTAATATTTTCAATAATCTTAGCTTTAATGGTAATATTTAATCATAGATCAAACATAACTAGATTATTATCAGGAGAAGAAAAACAATTAAGTTTCAAAAAATAAGGAGTATATCATGAGCAAAATTGCCGTTATAGGAAGTGGAAGCTGGGGCATAGCACTAGCAGAACACATTGCAAGAAAAGGACATGATGTAATTATATGGTCTTTCACAGAAGAAGAAAAAAATGACATAAATATAAATAGAAAAACAGTTTATATACCAGAATTAACAATAAATGAACGCATTCATTGTTCAAATTCATTAGAAGAAGTCGTAAAAAATGCCGAAATAATTTTACATGTCACACCATCAAAATTTACTAGAAATGTATTTAACCAATACAAGGAATTTGTAGGAAATAAACCAGTAATACTATGTTCAAAAGGATTTGATACAGAAAATCTTCAAACATTGAACAACATATTTGAAGAAGAATTACCAGGAATAAGATTAGGAGTCTTATCAGGACCAAGCTTCGCAATTGAAGTAGTAAACAAAATTCCAACAGCAATAATTTTAGCATCAAAAGATGACGAATTATTATCTGAAGTATCTAAGATATTATCATCTGAAACAATGCGTATTTATAAATCACATGATGTATTAGGAGTAGAAATTGGTGGAGCATTAAAAAACATTATAGCATTTTGTTGTGGAATAGTAGCAGAACTAGGACTTGGAACAAATGCCTCATCAGCAATCATTACTAGAGGATTAGCAGAAATAGCTAGACTCGGAGTAAAAATGGGAGCATCAAAAGAAACATTCTATGGTTTATCAGGACTAGGAGACCTAATCCTAACATGTTCAAGTGATGAAAGTAGAAATAGACGTGCAGGAAGATTAATAGGTAAAGGCTTGTCAATTGATGAAATAAAAAAAGAGATTGGAATGACAATAGAAAGTATAGACAATATAGAAATTGCACATAGATTAGCAGAAAAATATAATGTAGAAATGCCAATAGTAAATAGCGTTTATGATGTTATATTTAATAACAAACCAATAACAGATGTAAGTAACAGTTTAATGACTAGAACAATAAAATTTGAAAACGAATAAAGGACATAATCATAATGAATATTAATGAAATAATTGCAAAAGAACTAGATGTAAAAGTAAGTCAAGTTGAAAAAACTGTAGAATTAATAGATCAAGGAAATACAATACCATTCATTGCAAGATATAGAAAAGAAGTAACAGGCAATTTATCAGACGAACAATTAAGAGATTTAGATTCAAGACTAACATATTTAAGAAACTTAGAGGAACGTAAACAAGAAGTAATAGACTCAATAACAAATCAAGAAAAAATGACACCAGAAATAATGGCAGCACTTGAAAAAGCGCAAACACAAGTAGAAGTTGAAGACATTTATAGACCCTATAAGCAAAAGAAAAGAACAAGAGCAACAATAGCCAAAGAAAATGGTCTACAAGAATTGGCAGATAACATTATAAATCAAACAGATAACACAGATATCTATGAAGTAGCAAAAAACTTTTTAAACGACAATGTCACAACAATAGAGGATGCAATTCAAGGGGCAGAAGACATAATTGCAGAAGATATCTCGGACAATGCAGATTATAGAAAAATGTTAAAGAAAATTTATCACTATGAAGGACTAATAACATCAGAAGCAGTAAACCCAGATGAAAAATCACCATATGAAATGTATTATGAATTTTCAGAAAAGGTAAAAACAATACCAAGCCATAGAATATTAGCAATAAACAGAGGCGAAAAAGAAAAACTACTAAAAGTAAAAATAACAAAACCAGAAGAAAAAGTTTTAGCAGATTTAGAAAAAGCCATAATAATTAAAAATTCGACAAGAAAAGAAGAATTAAAAACAACAATTGCAGATTCATGGAAAAGATTAATAGAACCATCATTGGATAGAGAAATAAGATCAGATTTAACAGACAAAGCAGATATTCAAGCAATAGATGTATTTGGCAAAAATGCAAAACAATTATTACTAGGAGCACCATTAAAAGGCTATACAGTACTAGGTTTTGACCCATCATATAGAACAGGATGTAAATTAGCAGTAATCGATGAAACTGGAAAAGTGTTAGATACAGCAGTTTTATATCCAACAGAACCACAAAATGATATTGAAGGCTCAACAATTAAACTAATTGATTTGATATTGAAAAACAAAATCAATATAATAGCAATAGGAAACGGAACAGCTTCAAGAGAATCAGAGCAATTTGTATCAAGCGTCATTGCAAAAGTAAAAGAAGATTATAATATCACAGTAAACTATGTAATAGTAAGTGAAGCAGGAGCATCAGTATATTCCGCTTCAAAACTGGCAACAGAAGAATATCCTGATTTAAATGTATCATTAAGAGGTGCAATTTCAATAGCAAGAAGACTACAAGACCCACTTGCAGAATTCGTAAAAATAGATCCAAAAGCAATTGGAATTGGACAATATCAACATGATGTCAATCAAAAGCAATTAAATGAAGAATTAACAGGTGTTGTCGAAGATGCAGTAAATGAGGTAGGAGTAGATGTAAACACAGCAACACCATCATTACTATCATATGTATCAGGAATCAACATGACAATCGCCAAAAATATAGTAAAATATAGAGAAGAAAATGGTAAATATGAAGAAAGAAAAACATTATTAAATGTACCTAAATTAGGAAAAGTAACATTTGAACAATGTGCAGGATTCATAAGAATACCTAAAGGACTAAACCCACTAGAAAATACAGCAGTACACCCTGAAAGTTATAAACAAACAGAAGAATTATTAAAAAGTATAAATTATAAAAAAGAAGATTTACTAGATAAAGCAAAATTAGCTAAAATCAATGAAGAACTATCAAAAATAGACATAAAAACAAAAGCACAAGAACTAAATATAGGAGAATTAACATTAATAGATATTATCAATGAATTAAAGAAACCAGGAAGAGACCCTAGAGATGATATGCCAAAACCTATATTAAGAAGTGATGTTTTAAGTTTCGATGATTTAAAAGAAGGAGAATTATTGACAGGAACAGTAAGAAACATTACAGACTTTGGAGCATTTGTAGATATAGGTGTCAAACATGACGGATTAGTACATTTATCAGAATTAAGTGATAAATTTATAAAAACGCCATCTGATATAGTATCAATCGGAGATGTAGTACAAGTAAAAGTCATTGAAATAGACAGAGAAAAGCAAAAAGTGAAATTATCAATGAAAAATATTTAAGTAAGAGGGTATTAGTATGAGTAATCAAAGAAAAGATTATATATCATGGGATACATACTTTATGGGAGTTGCAAAATTATCTGCAATGAGAAGTAAGGACCCAAGCACTCAAGTAGGAGCATGCATAGTAAGCAAAGATAACAAAATCTTATCAGTTGGATATAATGGAGCACCAAAAGGCTTTGAAGACAATGAAATGCCATGGGATAGAGAAGGTGACTTCTTAAATACAAAATATGCTTATGTATGCCATGCAGAATTAAATGCAATCTTAAACAGTCATGGAGCAAATTTAGAAGATTCAAAAATATATGTTGATTTATTTCCATGTAATGAATGTGCAAAAGCAATAATTCAAGCAGGAATTAAAGAAGTTATTTATCTATCAGATAAATATAGCAACACAGAATCAAATATTGCATCAAAACGTTTATTATCTACATGTAATGTAAAATGTAGACAATATAAATCAGAAAATAATTCATTAACAATTGAATTATAGAAAGGAAATAATATGAAAAAAGTTTTTTCAACAGTATTAGCAGTAATAATACTAACAATTGCATTAATCTCAAATGTAAATGCAACAGACATAACGCCAATTTCAGGACTTGATGAACTAACAAAACAAATCTCAGGATTAGAAGATTTAACAAAAACACAAACATCAACAATCGAAAATATCGTTAAAAGTAATGCCGTACCAGTTACAGATTCAAAAACAGATAACTCTAGTAAAGTAGTTGATACAGCAAAAGATTATTCAGACAAATTTATAATGCAAGAAGTATTTGAACAAACAAATCCAAATGCAGTAATTGAAGGAAACATGTATATCATGTCAAAATCAACAAAATTATCTGGAACAGTAAATGGAAGTATTTATTTATTATCACAAAATATTTCTATAGCAAATCTACATGTAAATGGAAGTATTTATCTAATAGGACAAGATATTAACATTCAAAATACAGTAGTAAACAATATATATTCAGCATCAGAAAATTTAAATTTAAACAAAAATAATACAGTTTTAGCAAATGTATATATTGGAGCACAAAAAATAGTAATAGATCCAAGCACAAAAATTGGAAAAGAAATATATTTAAGCTCACAAAATGACAATAATATACCAGAACAGTTTAAAAAGGCAAACTATCATTTCTATAAAGTAAATGAAAAAACTGTAGAGCCAACATTAACAGAAAAGATTGCTTCAAAAACAGTATCAATCATATCAACAATTGTTGTAATACTAGTATTAGCAACAATAATATTAAATGTAAATAAAGAAACAAAAACAAGATTACAAAACATTGGATTTGGTAAAGCAGCACTATTAGCATTAGCATCATTAGCATTATTCCTAATAGTACCAATTATTGCATTCCTACTATTAATCACAGGAATATTCGCAAAATTAGCAATAATATTAATAGTACTATTCTTATTATTAATATTATTATCACATGTTTATGCAATTGTATGGTTAGCATCACTAGTAGCTAGAGGCGGAAACAAAGGAAATGGATTTGTTATATTCATGGCATTAATCTTCAGTATTGTATTAGCAATAGTAGAAGCAATAGGAATTGGTGTAATACCAGGAATATTAACTTTACTAGGAATGGGATTAATATTAAATTTAACATTCACAAAAATCCAACCAGAGGCACTTACAGTTCAACCCGCAGAAATTAAAACTGTAGAAACAACAGTAACAACTGAAGTAAAAGCAGAAGAAAAGGTTGAAACAAAGCCAGAAGCAAACGAAGAAAAAGTAGTATCTGAAGAAAAAGCTCCAGAAGCTACAGAAACAAAAACAGAAGAAAATAAAGACTAAATTACAACATAGATAATTTAAACTGGAATAAGTTCATACTTATCCCAGTTTTTTTTATATTTTTTCAATTGATAATATCCTCTAATTCTTGATATATGTAGCAATATATAATATACTAAATATAGTTTTAAGAGGTAGGAGATATACTATGACAGACATGATTGATAACTCAAAAAAATATAAAGAATTAAGAGAAAAATATCCAAATTTTATATATGATTCATATAAAATAGAAGAAGATAATGAAAACATATATATAACATTTAAATTCGAAATAGAAGGATTAACAACATTCAGTCCGACACTAACAATAAAAAAGAAGAATTATATAAAAGAATCAATTATAAATAACAATATTGTAAAAAATTTAGTATTCAATATAGGATTAGTAGAATTAATATCATATTGGAAGTCAACATTTTCAAAAAATCTAATAATCAAAGCAGGACATATTAATGAAGATCAAATAAAATGGTTCAAAAAGCTATATTATTTAGGATTAGGAGAACTAAGATATACAAATAATATAGAAATATCAGAAGACGAATTAATGAATATAAAGTCAATTGGAGAAGAATTAGACATAGAAAATGATTTAAAAAACATTAATGAAGCGGAATACTCAAATTTCATAATACCAATAGGTGGAGGAAAAGACTCAAATGTAACATTGGAAGTACTGCCAACAGACACAAGCAAGGATTACTGCATAATAATCAATCCAAAAGAAGTAACACTTGCATGTGCCAAAGCTGCAGGATTTGAAAATGATAATATAATCGAAATCAAGAGAACCATAGATCCAAATCTAATAGATTTAGTAAAACAAGGATATATAAATGGACATACACCATTTTCAGCAATGGTATCATTCACAACATATTTATTAGGATATTTAACACATCGAAAATATATCTGCTTATCAAATGAATCAAGTGCAAATGAATCAAATGTTGTTGGTGAAAACATCAACCATCAATATTCAAAAAGCTTTGAATATGAAGAAGACTTTAAATATTATTCAAGCAATTATTTAAAAATACCAACATTCTACTTTAGCTTTTTACGACCACTAAATGAGTTACAAATTGCAAAATTATTTGCAAAACAAAAGAAATACCATCAAATATTCAAAAGCTGCAATGTAGGCTCAAGAAAAGAACCATGGCATTGGTGCTGTTCATGTCCAAAATGCCTATTTGTATACATCATATTAAGTCCGTTTCTATATAAAGAAGAATTAATAGATATATTCAAAACAGACATGTATGAAGACGAAACATTATTAGAAACATTCAAAGGACTTACAGGACACAGTGATTGGAAGCCGTTTGAATGCGTAGGAACATTCGAAGAAATCAATTTTGCAGTATCAAAAACAATTGTAAACTTAGAAGGACAAGAATTACCATATTTATTAAAATATTATAAAGAAAACTATGGACTATACGATTTAAGCGAAGATATTACAAAAAGATACAATGAAGAAAATAATTTACCAAAAGAATTAGATAACATACTAAAAGGAGCAATTTTCAATGATTAATGAAATTATAAATGAAATAAATATAAAAAAAGTCATAATCCTTGGTTTTGGTAGAGAAGGTAGATCAACATACAAATTTATTAGAAAATATCTCCCAAACAAAAAATTATACATTGGAGATATCCAAGATTTAAAGAATGATGAATTAATAAAAAACGACAATAATATAGAATTAAAATGTGGAACAGACTATTTAAATAATCTAAATGACTATGATTTAATAATTAAAACACCAGGAATAACTTTCAAAGACATAGATACTAAACCAATCTACAACAAAATATCATCACAATTAGAACTATTATTAAAATATTCCGCTTCACTAACAATAAGTGTAACAGGCACAAAAGGAAAGAGTACAACAAGTTCATTAATCTATAAAATGTTTCAAGACCAAGACAGAGAAGCAGTATTTGCAGGTAATATAGGAATTCCGATATTTGACAAAATAGAAGAAATGACAAAAGACAAAATAATTGTATTAGAAAACTCATCACATCAATTAGAATTCTTACATCATTCACCAAACATAGGAATTTTCTTAAATATATTTGAAGAGCATTTAGACCACCATAACAACTATGATGAATACATAAATGCAAAATCACAAATATTTAGAAATCAAACTGCAAACGACTACATATTATACAATTCAGATTTTGAATTAATAAGAAACAAAATATCAGAATTTAAAGCAAAAGGTAGAAAGATATCAGTAACTTATGAAAATAAGCAAGATATACCTGTAAATAACGATTTAATAAACATAGAAGATGAAAATATATGTTATAATCATAAACCACTATATAACGTAAATAATCCACGAAAACTATTAGGAAACCATAATCTAAACGATATAATGTTTGTACTAGGAGTTGCCAAAATATTAAAGCTAGATATGGAGAAAGTAGAACAAACAATTGAAAACTTCAATCCACTAGAACATCGTTTAGAAAATGCTGGAACATACAATAATATCACATATTACAATGACTCAATATCAACAATACCAGCAGCAACAATAAATGCAGTAAACGCCTTAAAAAATGTAAACACATTAATAATAGGTGGAATGGACAGAGGAATACACTATCAACCATTAATTGACTTTCTAAACAGTTCAGATATCGAGCATATAATATGCATGCCAAACACAGGTCACACCATAGCAAAAGAGCTAACAAACAATAAAGCAATTTTAGTACAAGACTTAGCAGAAGCAGTGGAAAAAGCAAAAGAAGTAACAAAACCCAATACAATATGCTTACTCTCACCAGCAGCAGCAAGCTATGGATTCTTTAAAAACTTTGAAGAACGTGGAGAAAAATATAAAGAATTGATAGCAAAAAAAAAAAAAACGAACAAAAATTCGCAAGTAAAAACAATGCTTAAATTTGACAATTAACAATAATCAGAGTAAAATAAAATAGCAAATTGAATGGTTACGTATAGCACGGGCGAAAGCCAGCGTACGAGGAAAGTCCGGGCCCCATAGAGCAAGGATGCTTGATAACGTCAAGTGAGGGAAACCTTAAGGAAAGTGCAACAGAAAATAACCGCCATTATTATTAATGGTAAGGATGAAAAGGCGAGGTAAGAGCTCACCGTAGGGATAGTGATACCCCTAGCCGTGTAAACCCCATCTGGAGCAACACCGAGACAAGAAGGTTAAGACTGCTCGTCATCTTCTTAATTTGGTGGCTTAAGCTATATAGCAATATATAGAATAGATAAATGACCATTCTCGACAGAACCCGGCTTACAGATTTGCTAAAAGGCATTGGAAATCCAATGCCTCATTTTTATATCAAAAGGAGAAATAATTATGAAAAATATATTTATAGAATATCCAAAATGTTCAACTTGCCAAAAAGCAAAGAAATGGCTAGAAGGAAATAATATAGAATTTGTAGACAGACACATAATTGAAGAAACACCAACAGCAGAAGAATTAACAGAATGGATAAAACAAAGCAATCAAGAAATAAAAAAATGGTTCAATACAAGTGGTTTAAAATATAAAGCACTAAACCTAAAAGACAAATTACCAACATTAAGTGACAAAGAAAAAATAGAATTATTATCAAGTGATGGAATGCTAATCAAAAGACCACTACTAATAACAGATAATCAAATATTCATCGGATTTAAAGAAGAACAATGGAAAAATATAAATAAAAAATAGGAGAACTAAGATTTCTAGTTCTCCTTTTGTAGTTTAAACATCGTAAAGACGAGCAAACTCATCCTTCAAGGATTCATCCAACCCATCAAAATATGACTTGAGCCTCCTTCTATAATCCTCCACGAAAAATACTCTAAACTCAAAATTAGAGTCCAGCAAATCTCTCATGTTTTTAGTAGCGTAATCATAAGCATAGTAAAAATCATATGCTCTTGTACGCTGTTTATCTATATTCTGAGAATTGGTCAGACTCCCACTTGTATCACAGACATAATTATATCCAACATAGTCCGTAGATATAACAATGTTAGCAGATGCTATTAAAAGAGGAATGTATGCAACATCTTCATAGCATCTTAAGTTCGGTATAGGAGCGACCCTATCAAAAAGTTCCCTCTTAAAAGCAAATAGCCAATAAAGAGCATATTTCTTCCCAAGGTTCGTCCATGCTCTGAGCGCATCAAAACCCGTCATAGGAATATTTAGATTTACGTCCGAATTATATCTCTGATGATCCTTACCTTCATCATCATTGATAAGATTGGCATGATATCGAATTACTTCAACATCATCATGAAGTTCAATGATTCTTGCTAGCCTCTTCAATAAATCCGGACTGATGAAATCATCAACATCCACAAATATCAAAAAATCGCCTCTGGCACGTTGGATACCACGCCTGCGCGCTTTACCAACCCCACCATTTTCAAATGTATATAAGAATACATTATCATATCCGTTAGTAACCTCTCTACAGATGGACTCACTATCGTCTGTAGAACCGTCATTGATGATTACAACCTCGTAATCATCAAAGTTCTGCCGCAAAATACTCTCCAGACAAAGCTTGATAGACTTACTGGCATTATACATAGGAACAATAATACTAAACAGCATAAATTACCTCCTCGATAAACTACATATTCAATTGTACGATATTTCCATTATACAATGTAAATTAAACAAAGTCAAAGAAATATATTGATATCAAGGGATTCATGTGATAAATTAATAGCAAATCATCAAAATAAGGAAGCAAATATGAAATATTTAGATATTATCAATAAAATGACATTAGAAGATAAAGCAAAACTATGTGTAGGAAAAGACTACTGGCATAGCTTAAATATAGATGAACTAGGCATCCCATCAATAACAATGTCGGACGGCCCAAATGGACTAAGAATTCAAAGAGAAAAAGGCGATAATTTAGGAGTAAATGCAAGCGAAGTATCAATATGTTTTCCATCAGGCTCAACACTAGCAAACAGTTGGGACAAGGACCTAGCATATTTATATGGAAAAACACTAGGAGAAGAAGCTAAATGCAAAAACATAAACATAGTGCTAGGTCCAGCAATGAATATCAAAAGAAACCCACTATGTGGCCGAAACTTTGAATATTTTTCAGAAGATCCATATCTAATCTCAATATTAGCAAATAATTACGTAAAAGGATTACAAGAAAATAATGTCGGAGCAAGTCTAAAACATTTTGCAGTAAATAATCAGGAAAACCGTAGAAGAACAATTGATGTGTTAATCGATGAACGCACATTAAGAGAAATCTACTTAAAAGCCTTTGAATATACAGTAAAAAATTCAAATCCATGGAGCGTAATGACCTCATATAATAAGGTAAATGGCAAATACGCAAGTGAAAACAAAATATTACTAAATATTCTAAAAAAAGAATGGAATTTTGAAGGAATCACAATAACAGACTGGGGAGCAAATAACCAAAGAGTTGATGGATTAATAGCCGGAAATGAACTAGAAATGCCAGGAGGCAGAGGAAATGGTGTAGAAGAAATAATAGAAGCGGTAAAAAATCAAAAAATAACAGAAGAATATCTAAATCAAATAGTAGAAAGAATACTAAACATAGCCTTCAAATGTGCTGAAAGAAAATTAGAACAATATGATAAAGAAGAGCACCATAAAATAGCACAAAAAATAGCAGAAGAATCAATTGTTCTACTAAAAAATGAAAATAATCTACTACCATTACAAAATATATCAAATATTGCACTAATAGGCGATATGGCAAAAAATCCAAGATACCAAGGAGCTGGAAGTTCAACAATAAATCCATATAAACTAGATAACGCATATGACAGTTTACTATCAGAAAACATCACATTCAAATATGCACAAGGATATGAAAGAATAGAATCCGAAAACGACAAAGCATTATTAAAAGAAGCGGAAGAACTAGCAAAAACAAGTGAAACAGTACTTCTATTTGTAGGCCTAACAGAAAACTACGAATCAGAAGGTATGGACAGAACAACAATGGACCTACCACAAAATCAAATAAAATTAATAGAATCAATTAGTTCGCTAAACAAAAACACAATCATAGTACTGTCACATGGCTCAAGCATTACAATGCCATGGTCACAGAAAGTACCAGCCATAATCACAGGCTATATAGGAGGAGAAGCAAGTGGCAAAGCCATAATAAATGCAATCCTAGGAAAAGTAAATCCAAGCGGTAAACTAGCAGAAACATATCCAATCAAATATGAAGACGTATCATCATACAACAATTTCCCAGGAAATGAAGTAAATGTATCTTACAAAGAATCAATCTACATTGGATATCGCTATTTCGACAAAGCAAAAATCCCAGTACAATACCCATTCGGCTATGGTCTAAGCTATACAACATTTGAATATTCAAATTTAACAACTACTCAAACAAACAAAGAAACAACAATAAGCTTCAACATCAAAAACACTGGCAAACACGCCGGAAAAGAAATAGCTCAAGTATATATAAGCAAACCAAATTCAAAAATCTTCCGTGCAGACAAAGAATTAAAAGCCTTCGAAAAAGTTCATCTAAACCCAAATGAAGAAAAAACAATCACAATAACACTCAAAAATGAAGCATTTGAATATTATGACACAAATCTAAAAAAATGGAATATTGAAGACGGAACTTACACAATTTTAGTCGGTAAATCAAGCGCAGAAATAGTACTATCAACCCCAGTAAACATTAAAGGCGACAAAAACATCCTTAAAAACAATATTTCACCAAAATACTACACCGGCGACGTCAAAGAAATAACAGACAATGAATTCGAACAATTACTAGGCTACCAAACACCAAGCAAAACAATCAACTTAAGCGAAATTAATGACGAAAACACAATCGAACAACTAAAACACACCAAAATAGGCAAAGTAGTATTCGAACACGAAATGAAACGAATGAAAGACCTACTAAGCAAACAAAATGTCAACAAAGCCACAAAAGTAATGATGGACTTACAAAAACCACTAAAGAAATTCTACGAGAAAAAAAGCAGCAAAATCACCAAAGAAATGGTGGATGAATTCATAGAGATTGCAAAAAACAATGCCGATTTCACAAACAACAGATTCGTAGATGAATATTTAAAATAAAAATAAGTTAGGAGAAAAAATATGGAATTTAACAATATTGAACACGAAATATCAAAAATTAATGAAGAAATAGAAAAAAAAAACAAAGAAATCGATATGGATGCTATAGATACTTTTTTAGATATGGAAGACGATAATAGCAAAGCACTAGAAAACGATAGACGAAATGACAATTATATATCAGAAAAAGATAAAGCAGAAGAAAAACAAAGAAATATAGATTCCTTTATTGAAGGCAATTTTAATAATATCAAAACACCACAAAAAGAAGAATATGAAGCAAATAGAGATAAGCAAATTGAAGAAGATGATGACATTCAAAGAGACGTAGACTCATTCTTAGATGGAAATGACGATAAAGACGATATAGATGACTTTTTTGACAGATAATATAATTAAAAAGGAGTTTTAATTATGGCAAAAAATAAAAAAATATTAATAATAATCTCAGCAACATTTATTATTTCATTAATAACAGTAGCCGACATTTTACTAAAATCCTACTTCACAAAACAGCAAAAAGAAAAGCTAGAAGCACAACAAATAATCGATACAATCAAGCCAGAAATAATTGGAGCAAAAGATATAATAATCACACAAGGTGACACAATTGATTTAACACAAAACATCAAAGTTGAGGACAATATAGACAAAGATATCCCATTAGTAATAACTGGAGATATTGACACAAACAAAGTAGGCGAATATGAAATAACATATACCGCAACAGATAAATCAAACAACAAAGCCGAGCAAACCATCAAAATCAAAATAGAACCAAAAGAACCCACACAAGAAGCGGCTAATGAATCAACTACAAGCCCAAAAGAGCAATTACAATCAACAACAAACAATTCCGCTTCAACTAATTCAAAACAACCAAATACACCACCAACCAAAGGAAGTGAAGAAAATAAAAACAATTTTTCAAACAATACTAAAAAGAATCAAGTCTCAAATTCAACAAAGTCTAAAGGAAGTACAAGTATAGATTTAGATAAAGGAGAAAGAAGAATGATACCAGGTGTAGATGCATCTCCGGATCATTACTCTATATCAAATGATTTTTCTTCAAAGCAACTAGATGAATTAGGTTTATAAAATATATAGCCAACATATGTACATGCTTAATAATTGTATTATAATAGTAGCAATGAATTCTAAGTCTCACTCATTTTTAACTACGAGGCAATTAAATCCTTCTTATTTTTCTCTAATAAGATTTGGAGGTACACCTTTATTCAGTCATAATACATAACGAATAAAGAAAGATGGGAGACAAGTTGAAATGCGACCAAAAGTCCTTTCAATTATCTTATAAAATCTAATGCAGAAACAGTCTTCAAATGGGGGCTGTTTTCATTTTATATAAAAGGAGAATACAATGGAAATAGAAAAGAAATTTTTAATAAAAGACATAAGTCACCTAGACTTAAGCAATTATAATAAAATTGAGATGGTACAAGACTATTTATATATAGACAAATTAACAATAGTAAGAAAACGAAAATGCATAAAAAACAACAAAACAACATATACATACACAATCAAAACAGACAAAAAGAACTTATCAGTTAACGAAATCGAAAAAGAAATAACCGAAGCCGAATACAATAGCTTACCAACAAATCCAAGCTACAATTCATTATCAAAAACAAGATATATAATTCCATATATAGAAGACCTAAAAATCGAATTAGATGTATTCCATGGTATCTATGATGGCATAATCTTTGCAGAGATCGAATTTAACTCAGAAGAACAAGCAAACTCAATACCAGTCCCAGAATGGTTTGATAAAGAATTAAGTCATACAATAACTAATTCAGATATGGCAATGAGAAAGATAAAAAATTTTAAATAATATAATATTAAGAATGTTAATTCAAAGCTATTATATTAATAAAATTTTAACTATTACAACAAATAAATAAATTTATATGATATAATTGATACAGTTAAGAGGTGATAAAATGCAAATCTATTTTACAGATTTTTTTAATATAAGTGAAGAAATATTAGAACAATATGGAGCATTTAATATATCATTACGTAGTGATTTACCTATGTTTGTTGATCCATTTTTATTATTTTATAGTAATAAAAAAGAATATAATGAATTACATAATGAAATAATAAAATACTTAATATTTCTAAAAGAAAAATCAACATCAAATTTGAACAATGCAGAACTGAAAGCATGGTATAAGTTTCCAGAGCAAAAACAAAATTGGTTGGGATATAGTACTGATGGAAATTCTGGAAGTGGATTAGGAAATGATTTTGCTAGAAATTTAAAATATGTATTAAAAGAAAAATTTAATAATTTTGGAAAAGAAAATATTTCTAAGGGAACACACCTTGAAAAATTATGTTTAATAAATGAAGGTGTAGGTAAAGATAATATAAGTGACTTCACAGTTAATCTAATAAAAAATTTCCTTTTGGAATACACGGAAAAATTTGCTAAAAAATATTTATCAAAAAACCAATGTGATAATTTTTGGATTCAAAAAAATAATTTTAATTATGAACTAGAAATGTGGGAAAGAAAACAATATTATTTACCCAAATACAAAAATGATTATATCATTCTTACCCCTAAAGATATTTTAACTAAAGAGACATCATGGATTAATAAGAACGACTTATATATTAAATTTGAAACAATACCATCCTCAATAGGAAATGATCTTTTAAGAATGCAAATAAATCAATACTTTAATAGTCAATTAAATGAATATAAAGATAAAGCAATAACTAAAGAGGAAAAAAATAAAGCTATAACGAACACTATTATAAAATATCCAGAAATATTAGATTATTATATAAAACAAAAAGAGGATACTGGTGACTATGCTATCACTACTAGTGAAAAAAAAGTAAATGACACAGAAGAAATATTAATAAATAATACAAAAAAATTAATTGAAAATTTACAGAAAACTAATTTTTTTGTAAACGATGAAGAAAATTCATATAATGAAGCAAGAAAACGAGTAGAATATTTAAAAGATGCTATAGAAAATAATGATTGTTATTTATTATTTTATAATGGCGATACTCCAGTAAAACACGAAAAAGAATTACAACTCATGTTTAAATTAACTTGCTACGGAAGTAAATACGATATTAATAGAGAACCAAATAATGGAAGAGGTCCAGTGGATTATAAAATTTCTAATGGAGCAATAGATATTTCTCTAATAGAATTTAAATTAGCTAAAAACGCTAAATTAAAACAAAACTTAAAGAATCAATTAGAAGTTTATAAAAAATCTAACAACACAAATAATGGATTAAAGGTTATACTATTTTTTACTAAAGATGAAGAAATTAGAGTAAAGAAAATAATAAAAGACCTTGGTATGGAAAATGATAATAATATAATTTTAATAGATGCAAGAAATGATAATAAGCCTTCTGCATCAAATGTTAAATAAAATACAAATCGTAGAGATTTGTATTTTATTTTTTATTAACTTAAGCGTTAAACCACCAGCTATGCTGGTGAGTCCAATGACACTTATAGTTATGAGAGTGGTATCAAAATAAAAACTCTCCATGTTATAATAAAGTTAAGTTTGTTCAGCCTAAAATTTATTATAAAAGGAGAGTGATGTGTATGAAAAGTCCATACACAGATATGTTTAGCACAAATAACGTATGCATGTAAATATCATATAGTTTTTGCACCCAAATATAGAAAAAAAGAATTTTATGGTCATTTGAGAACAGAAATAGGAATGATAAGAAAAAAATACATTAATAATATTGTAGAGACATAATAATTTGAAATATAAATATTGAAATAGAGTTTTTTGGTGTAGAGGATATTATGTTAGTACAGTAGGAAATAAGAAGTCTACAGTATATAATTATGTTGAAAATCAATTTAAAGAAGCTATGATGTCAGACCAATTGACAATAAAAGAATATATAGAATATTATAATAGTAAAATTAAGAGCAAATTAAAAGGAATGTCTCCGATTTAATATCAAAAACATTTCTTGATAGTAGCCTAATTTATATTGTACAATATTTTGAATTCAGTACCTTCTAATGATGGTCAAGAGATACTAGCAAGTTAAGAATAAAAATATACAAAATATGAGGAATGGAAAAATAATAGGATAAAGGAGTTAAACAAAATGAAAGTGCTAACAATTATACAACCATGGGCAGCTTTGATAATATGATAAGAAAAGAGATTTAAATTTAGAATTTGGCAAACAAAATATCTTTACTATATAGAAAAATTTTAGGAAAAGTAAAGTTAGTCGATTGTATAAAATATCTCAAGAATATAGATAATTATTGTTAAAAGAAAATAGTAATATCTATACTAAAAGTTACTTTCAAAAAAATATAGATGGCAACTTTCAGATGTAGAGATTTTTAATAAACTAATAGAAACAAAAGGTCATATCAGTTTATGGTAATATGAAATATAATAAGATAAAAAAGAAAAGCAAAGTCAAAAAGGAGCTAATAGTATGAATAACTTAAAAAGTTTAAAAACAGAAAATATAGATTTAGAAATTAATAACATTGATAAACTGATTTTTGAAAGCATTGAACAAATTACTGATTATAACAGAGGTTTTTTATCTGAACATATTTTAAAGAGCTTGAGAGACTTAATTGAACATACAGCTATTAAAATTTTAAGTTATTCAAAAGGATGTGAATTGGAGTTAAAGCATTCTAATACTGAAGAGGCAGTAAATTATATAAAAAGTATTGGACAGTATAAATTTTTATCAAGTTTTCATCGATTTGTCCAAAATGCAGTAGGACACAGGACTCCTACAAATGATAATGCAGAAAGACTTATGCTAAAATATTATGAATATTTATTGAGACTAAAGAATTTTTACAAAAATAATTTTGATATTGAGATATTAAAAAATATTGACAAATTTCCTTTAAATACTGATAAAACATATTATGAATATTATGGTGAGATTGCAAACAAAATTAATAGTATTCAATATTTAAAAAATAGAAAATATATTAGTGGTAGGTATTATGTTCAAAAAATAAAGCCTTTTTTCATAAATAGTAAAATATATTATGAAGTGACTTTATCGCATGCAGTTGATAATCCAAGCAAGTTCGATAGAATAACAATGTTTACTAGATGTGAAATTAATACAAATTATTCAGTGAAAATTTCAGTTATTAAAGAAAAAGTTAAAATCTTTGGTGCATATTCTGATATTCAAATAATAACTAATTGGGAAATATCAATTAGACCATGTGAGATAAGTAATTTTTTTAAATTATTTGGGCAAGATGTTAAATTCAGAGCTAGCTATAAGGAATATAGAGAAATAATGCCGTTTCTTACGAAAATGAATTATAATTTGCTTTATTTGGCTGATATTAACATTAGCAGATATAATAAAATAAAGAGAGATTTTAATGAACGTTGCAAGACAAATTATATATTTACATTAATTGATAATTGTAGAGATATCATACATAATAATAAAGTTGGAACTAATACCATTAGATATTTATTACATACATTTAATAATGCAATAATACAAAGACAATATTTAAATAGAGAAAATTTTAAAATGTCTGGTTTATATTTACAATGGGGATGTTTACCTTTTGAAGAAATGCCTTTTGTTACATCTTTAATTAAACATAATCCTAAAAGTTATGATTTATTTGAATGTTTAGATTGTTGGAGTAGAAAGGATGAATTATTGGCAAGATATGTTGAAATTAATACACAACAAAATGGATGTTTATATACTACAATACAAGAATTAAATTTCTTAGGAAATGTCAAGGATTTAGTAAGTAAATATAACTCAAGGTTATATTTGCCTAAACATAAAAATAGAGAGTTAATTATAGATGGACAAAATGTTTATATAAGAGGATATGAAGAAGATACTATAAAGATAATAAATAAATTAGAAGAACTATCAAATGAAGGAATAAGAGGATATAGCAATTCAGTTGAATTTTGGTTAAATACAGGGACATATTTTATTGATGATCTGGAAAAAAGACAAGTTTTGAAAAAAATATTTAATGATTCTAAGATAGCCCTTATATATGGTGCAGCTGGAACCGGAAAAACTACAATGATAAATCACATTTCGAACTATTATAATAATGACAGAAAAATATATTTAGCTAATACACATCCTGCTGTAGAAAATTTAAAAAGAAAAATAAGTGCACAAAATTGTGAATTTTATACTATTAAAAAAATTTTATCGAATAAATTTATTGATAAAAATTGCAATATTTTAATCATAGATGAATGTAGCACAGTAAGTAATGAAGATATTCTAAAATTATTGACTAATATAAACTTTGAATTATTAGTGTTAGTTGGTGATATATATCAAATTGAATCTATAACATTCGGAAATTGGTTTGGAATAGCAAAAATGCTGTTAGACAATAAAGCTAAGTGCGAATTGACAGTACCCTATAGAAGTAAAAATGAGAATTTAAAAATACTATGGGATAAAGTAAGAAACTTAGATGACGAAATAGTTGAATGGATGTCGATTAATAGATATTCTCAAAAATTGGATGAAAGTATTTTGACTTTAAATGATGAGGATGAAATTATTTTGTGTTTAAACTATGATGGATTGTATGGTATAAACAATATAAACAGATTTATGCAAAATAGTAACACAAATAAAGCAATAGATTGGGGAATAGGCACATATAAAGTTGGAGATCCAATCTTATTTAATGAATCCAATAGATTTTCACCAGTTATTTATAATAACTTAAAAGGCAGAATAAAGAAAATAGAAGTAGAAGAAGCTAAGCACAGAATATGGTTTGATGTAGAAATAAATATTGTTATTAATGAAAGAGAAGCAGATTTTGTAGGATTAAATTTAATAGAAAATAATGAGAAAACGTCTATAGTAAGATTCTTTGTCAATGAATTTAAAGACTTGGATGAAGAGGATGATATAAGCTCTAATTCTGTAGTTCCATTTTTTGTTGCTTATGCAGTTTCTATACATAAATCTCAAGGCTTAGAATAGTAATTGCCCATTTTACAAACAAAAACCTTTACTGCAAACATATTTATGAAACAGTATTAAGTGTAAAATATAGTGAACAAAGAGAAGAAAAAGAAAAACTAGAAAATGAAGAAGTATTTGACAAAGTAATGGAACAAACAGAGAATTTTAAGAAATATAATAGCTAGACTAGAAAGGCAATACATAATGAAATCATTTGTTTTAAATATATTAAATCAAGATTATATAAGTAATATATATATTGGAATAACAGGAATAATAGTTGCAATAGTAATTTTCATTGCTGAGGCAGTTAAGGAACAAGATAACGAGTTAAATAAAAGAGTAGTATTGTATTATAGTAGACTAAAAAGAAATATAATCATTATGCTAGTTATATTTGTGTATATGTTGTTGTGTAATTCAGTTAAATATGATGAAAATACAGTAATAAAATCGTTTAATAATATAAGTTATTTGATAACTCATGTAATTTTATGTACAAGTACAATTTACGCTATTTTTATAACAGGAAGAATGTTTTTTGTTGCATTAAAATTATATACTGAAAAAAACTATATGAATAAAAAAATTGTAAAATATATATACAATAGAACTAAAGTGTTGGAAAAAAATGAAGTCAATAAAATAATAAAGAAAGAGAACAAAAAGTTAAAGACTTTTATTGAGGAACAAGCTATATTTTTTAATATAAAGCATAATGAAGAATTAAATGAAAAGTATATCCCTATATATCCGCAAAAGAATGGTCTTGTAAAATCATATAATTACGATAAACTAACAGAAATGGTTAATATGTATGATGAAGAAAAAGAAAACGAAGAGTATTATGTAACTGAAAATAAAATAATTGCAATATGTAACAAAATAGGAACAAAAACGGCTAAAAATGAACCAATTTTTTATTGTTTGGCACAATATAAAAAAATATTTGAAAATATTAATGAAGTAATAATATATGAAGATACAAGATTTTTCATAAATGATGAAATTAAATTAATAAATAATGGTTTATTTGAGAATTCATTTAAATATAATCAATTGGATGACTTTGATGAAAATAATATGATATATAATTACTTTGATTTTTTATATAAAAATAATTTATTAGGAGTTAAGCAATTAGCAATACAATCAATAGAAGAATATTATAGAAAAGTATATGATGATTATAATAGAAGCAAGCAATTTTGTGCTTTTTTAGAAAGAATAGCGTATTTGATGAGAACAAATGAAGATTTTATAAATTACGAAAATATTATTAAGTATGAATATTATATATATATACATCAATTAGAAATGAAAAATGTTGATACTAAGGAAATAACCTATAATTTTGTTAATAATGTATTAAGATATAATTTATTTTCTGCAAAAGATCGTGAAGATGAGAGATACTATGACTGTTTAATTAGCATATTGTTTAAATTTTTAATTAAATTACTTAAAACTGAAAGATATGAAGAAATAAATGTTTTATTAAACAATGTTTTAATTAAGGAAATTAATTTTGAAAAAAAAGAATTTAATCAACAAGATATAATTAAATTTCAATTTAGCATAGGAATAATTATTAGTTTTATAATTTTGGCTAATAAGAATAAATTGAAAAAGGATAATAAAAATGTACTAAAAAGATTGCTTAATGATTTTGGAAAAAATTTGGTAAATTTATATAGTGCCTGGGAAGTTATTAGTTATTTTAAAAAGTATTTTAGAAAAAAGACAGAAATGCAAAGTGCCTATGATGATTTAGATTTTTATTTTGTAGATCATAAATATAAAAATAATTTTAGTGGAATTCCCATAAATGAAAGATTGATTTTAAAAGAATATATATACTTAAATGATATAACTTTTATAGATGAAAGGTTTATAAATTTTGATGAGATTACTAAAGAAGATAAGTGGTTTTATAGCGAATTAAGTAATTTAATAAAAGATAAAAAACAAACAAAAATTGAAGAATTTTTTGATATTAAATATAATAGTAGTAAATTGGAAAAATGCATAGATGTAATCGTAAAAAATGCAGAAGACAAGAAAAAAGAGTACAATAGGACAAATGAATTAAATAATCAAAAAATTAATGATTTTAAAGAAAAAATAATAGATGAGTTAAATAAGGAAACTAAATTTATAAAATTTTTAAAAGAAAATGATAAAATAAAAATAGAAAATAAAATATTAAAAAAAGTATATGGAATTAATCAATTATTGCCACGAGAATTATTTTTTGAGGATAAAGAGATATATAATTCTTTAGTAACAGATTTTAAACATATTTTTGATAATGGGTTGCAACATGAATATATAAATAAAATAGAAAAGATGTCTAAATTAGAAAAAAAGCCGTTTAGTGAAATAATAAAAACTATTAAAAATATTGAAGATTATGTTATTATAACAAATTTTATGAATTATAATACATTAGAAATGTATAAATATGATTATAAAAGCAACACTATAGCGATTGATAATAATATAATAAATGTAATTAGAATTTCTAAAGTGAATGGTATTTATTTGATAAAAAAAGAGGATTTGCCCAATGTGAATATATTTAAATTTGACACAAAAGAATGGAATAAACAAAATATAGAAGGTAATGTCTTTTTTGAATTGATAGATTGCTCTAAGGATGAGAAATTAAGAAAAGAATTAATTATTAATTCAAAATGGCTTAGCAAAAAAGGAAATGAGCAGGAACAAGATAATTACTTAAAAGAATGCTGTAGATTAAGAATTTATAGAGCATTTAGAATAATTAAAAAGCATGGAGCAATAGCGATTAAAATAAAAAATGATGATTAATAGTTATTGTCCATGTGGCAGTGGTAAATTATAATAAAAAAGTAGTCTACCAAACTTAATATAAATTAAAATCAGGAGAAATCTTGATCATTTTATGATCTTATGAAATTATTCAAGGCTTCTATCACAACACATTCAAGACAGATTTTAGTTTTATTATTTTTTCTAGAAATAGTAACATCTAAATTATTATATTTAGTAGCAGTATCAATTGTGGTAGAAAACTTAACTAAAGGAAGATTTGATTTTGATTCAATTTCTTTTGAAACAAAATAGATTTGTTTGTCATTATAAACGGTTTTAATAAAATACATATATAATCTACATTATCTATTTAAACAGCCTGTAATCAACTCTATGCCATCACATAAACCATCTTTATAATATTTCTTATTTCAGTAGGCAAGGAGCTTATAAAAAACCGGTTAAGCAATAGTTTAAAGAATGTCACTAACGACATCAACTGCCTCGATAATTTATTCAAATCTTACGAGAGAAAGAAGTTGAAGCATTCAACAAAAGAGAGGAGGAAGAAGGTTCGAAAAACTGCTTCATTCTCTTCCAGCGATATTTTGATAGTCTTCTTTGCGATTTTCTAGACAACCTCACAGAGGCCTTGCATAAGATTTTTTTAAGGTTTGATAAAGAAGAACTTGAAAATTTCAACGAGGAATATGAAGAGGAATGCGAAGAAACATACGAAGAGGACGATGACGAAAAAGAAGTGCCTTTAAAATGGCACGATTATGTCGTGATGGTAATCGGAACGACTATCTATTTCTTTGTCTTTTTATACATCGCTACTCTCTAATCACATTTCCAGTTTTAAAAAGTCCCAACTGGGACTTTCTTTTTATCTATATAAACATTACAATACATTAAACATTTATTCAAACAACTCTTTATAAATTCCATCAATATCTAACCCAATATCAACCACTTTTTTACTAATAGGATGTATAAAACATACACGATTTGATTGTAGAGCTTGATGATCAATCAAATCTGCTCTAGACTTCTCAACATCACACTTATTAACACCAACACTTAGCGCTCCAAACGCCGCACCATTCAAATCAACACCAGTACTTACCGTTCCATATATCCCATCACGCACATCACTACCATCATCCGAATCAGCAGCATCACCAAATAAACCATTATCACCAAATCCACCACATAACGCATTACAAGAAATACCACTCTCAAGACCATACAAACTATCACCAAGAAGAGGGTGCCCAATATAAGCAAAATGCACTCTAATTTGATGAGTTCTACCAGTAAGCAATTTACACTTAACCAAACTAATATCAAGTTCAGGATTATAGTTCAATCTCACATAATTAGTAATAGCCTTCTCACCACGAGCCAAATCAACACACCTTTCAATAATACTTCCATCTTTGCGAGCAATAGGAAAGTCGATCACTCCAGAAGAATCAACCAATCCTCTAGCAATAGCAATATACTCTTTAATAAAAGAATCATCATTCATCTGCTTAATTAAACACTCCTGAATGTACTCACATTTAGCAATTACAACTAAACCAGTAGTATCCTTATCAATTCTATTTACAAGTCTAACCGTTTTATTCAAACCAATCTTATCAAAATAAGCCCTAATACCATTAGATAAACTAATATCATAATGATTAAGAGAAGGGTGGACGGGTAAATTAGCACCTTTATTAACAATCAACAACCAATCATCCTCATAAACAATTTCAAATTTAATATCAGGATTAGAAACAATATTATTATAATTATCATCATCATAGCTAAAATCAACTTCAACAACATCATTAGCATTTAAATCTCTATAATAAATAGCATGTTCGCCATTAACAAAAACATATTCATTTTTAATTTTATTAAACAATCTCGAAGAAATATTTAATTCATCTTTCAAAATCGAACGCAAGTTTTTATTATCTCCAACTATGTATTTTAACAACATTATAAAAAACCTCCAATGTATAAATATTATAACAAAATTCTTGTACTTTTACGACTAATTAGATATAATGAAGCTAATAATTTTTGTATGAAATAAAACATAAATTTCAAATCAATTTTATATTAAAATGTAGAGGAGAACTATATGGAATTCATTGATAAAATGAAAGCACAAGCTCGCCAAAATATAAAAACAATAATTCTACCAGAAGTAGAAGATATAAGAATATTGCAAGCAACGGATAAAATCTTAAAAGAAGGATTTGCAAAAGTCATGCTTTTAGGAAATAGGGAAGAGTTATTAAAAAGAGCCAAAGACAACAATATAGATATCAAAAATGCAGAATTTTATGATGTAAATGAAGCGGATAACGCCAAATACTATATTGAAGAATTATATAAATTGCGTAAAGACAAAGGAATGACTTTAGAAGAAGCGGAAGAATTAATAAAAACAAACTCTAGATATTTAGCAACAATGATGGTTAAGCTAGGGGATGCCGATGGATATGTTTCAGGAGCAAGTCATTCGACATCAGATACATTTAAACCAGTGTTAAGAATTATTAAAGGAGCAGGGGATATCAAAACAATTTCAGCATTTTTCATAATGGATTGTCCAGATAAAAACTTTGGAGAAGATGGCATATTCATATTTTCAGACAGTGGAATGAATGAAAACCCGACAGCAGAAGCATTAGCAGACATAGCAAGAGCATCTGGAAACTCTTTTAGAGAATTAATTAACAAAGAACCAAGAGTTGCAATGTTATCATATTCAACAAAAGGAAGTGCTAAATCAGAACTAACAGACAAAGTAGTACAAGCAACAAAATTGGTTAATGAAAAAAATCCAGAGTTATTATGTGATGGGGAAATGCAATTAGATGCAGCAATCGTACCAGAAGTAGCAGCAATGAAAGCACCATCAAGCCCAGTAGCAGGAAAAGCAAATGTATTAATATTCCCAGATTTAAATTCAGGAAATATAGCATATAAATTAGTACAACGTTTAGGACATGCAAAAGCCTATGGACCATTATGCCAAGGATTAGCAAGACCAGTAAATGATTTATCAAGAGGATGCTCTGTAGACGATATTGTTGGTGTTGTAGCAATAACATGTGTGCAAGCCATAAATATATAATTTTTTATAGAAAGGAACTTATGTATGAACATTTTAATTTTAAATTCAGGAAGTTCATCATTGAAGTATCAATTGATTAACACTCAAACAGACATGATATTAGCAAAAGGAAATTTCGAAAGAATTGGGCAACAAGATTCATTTTTAACACATAAATTAGGATCAGAAAAACATAAATTTGAATTACCAGCACCAAACCACGAAATGGCATTAAATATCATTTTAGGAAAACTAACATCAAGAACTTATGGAGTAATATCAGGAATCGATAAAATCGATGCCATCGGACACCGTATTGTTCACGGAGGTGATAAATTCGTATCATCATGCCTAATTACCGAAGAAGTAATCAAAGAAATAGAAGATTGTATACCACTTGCACCTTTGCATAATCCAGCAGCTGTTGCAGGAATAAGAGCATGCCAGGATATTTTAGTAGGAAAGCCAAATGTAGCAGCATTTGATACAGCGTTCCACCAAACAATGAAACCAGAACAATATTTATATCCAATCCCATATAAATATTACAAAAAATACAAAATCAGAAAATATGGATTCCACGGAATCTCACACGATTATGTATCATCACGTGTTGCATCATTAAAAGGCACAACAAGAGATAAATTAAGAATAGTAAACTGTCACTTAGGACAAGGAGCAAGTATCTGTGCCATAAAAAACGGAGAATCAGTTGATACCTCAATGGGATTCACACCAGTAGCAGGCTTTTGCATGGGCACAAGATCAGGAGATTTAGACCCATCAATAGTAACTTTCTTAAATAAAAAAGAAAATGTCTCACCTGATGAAATTGAAAGAATTTTAAACTATGAATCAGGAATATTCGGAGTATCAGGAGCATCAGTAGACTTCAGAGATGTTGAAAACGAAGCATTACTAGGAGATCATAGATCACAATTAGCAATGAATATTTTCTTAACACAAGTAGCACAAACAATTGCATCATATATAGTAACAATGGGTGGAATTGATGTACTTACATTCACAGCAGGCGTTGGTGAAAAAGGTTTTGAAGACCGTGAAGAAATATGCAAAAAACTAGCATTTCTAGGCCTAAAACTAGACATAGAAAAAAATAAAAGCAAAAACATAGAAGATAGAATATCATTAGAAGATTCAAAAATAGATGTATGGGTAGTACCAACAAATGAAGAATTAATGATTGCAAGAGACACAGAAAAAATCGTTAATGAATCAGAAATAATGTAAAAAAGGAGTAAAAAATGAAAGTATTAGTAATTAATTGTGGAAGTTCATCATTAAAATACCAATTAATAAATATGGAAGATGAATCAGTAATCTGTTCAGGAAGATATGAGAGAATAGGAGAAGCATCATTCCTAACACATAAAATAAATGGAGAAAAAATAGTATTACAACATCCAGTATCAAACCATAGAGAAGCACTAGATTTTTCAATCAAGCAATTATTAAATCCAGAATATCCAGCAATATCTTCATTAGAAGAAATTAATGCAATTGGACACAGAATGGCACACGGAGGAGATTTCAAAGAATCAGTATTAGTAACAGATGAAATAATTGAAAAATTGCAAGCAACATTAGAATTAGCTCCATCACATAACCCAGCAGCATTAATGGGAATCAGTGCATGTCAAAACTTAATGCCAGGAAAGCCAAACACAATCACATTTGACACAGCATTTCATCAAACAATCCCAGAAGAAAGATACATTTACCCAATACCATATAAATACTTTGAAAAATACAAAATCAGAAGATATGGCTTCCATGGAACCTCACATTACTTCGTATCAAGAAGAATCGCTGAAATCCTAGGAAAACCAGTAGAAGAATTAAAAATCGTAAACTGTCATATTGGACAAGGTGCAAGTATTTGTGCAATCCAAAATGGAAAATCAGTTGATACATCAATGGGATTAACACCAGTAGCAGGAATTCCAATGTGCTCAAGATCAGGTGATTTAGACCCATCAGTAGTAACATTTTTAATGAAAAAAGAAAATTTAACAGCAGACCAAATGGATAAAATCCTAAACAATGAATCAGGAATCTTAGGAATCTGTGGTATATCAAACGATATTAGAGATGTTGAAGCAGCAGTAGATGAAGGAAATAAACAAGCAGACTTAGCACTAGAACATTATAAATACAAAATAGCACAATTTATTGCAAAATACGCAGTATCAATGCAAGGAATTGATGTCATTACATTCACAGCAGGTGTTGGAGAAAATCAAAAACGTATCAGAGCAGGAATAATAAAATATCTAGAATTTATGGGAATAAAATTAGATTCAAAGAGAAATGAAACACGTGAAGAATCTTTAATCTCTTCAGATGACTCAAGCATACCAGTATGGGTTGTACCAACAAACGAAGAATTAGTAATAGCAAGAGATACTTTAAGATTAGTTACAAAATAATAAGAGGTAAAGATGAAAAAAAGCAAAAAAGTAAATAAAAATTCATTAAAAAACTTATACAATGAATTAAACCATTCATATAATAGCCAAATCGTTGATGTAATATCAAAAACAAAAATAACTTCAAACATAGGCAACTTCTTAATGAAATATAAAACAGCTACTATAATACTAACAATAGTTTATATAGCATTAGTAATATTCGCGTTTCATCAATCACCAAAATTAATTTTATATTCAATACTATTAGCAGTTTTCTTAATAATAATAATGACAATAAATTCAACATACAAATTAGAATTATTAGAAAAAGGATTAAAATTAACACAATTAGCAACAAAAGAATTAATACCTTATGAAGAATTATTCACAATAACACTCCTAAAAAGCACAAATAGATTATTTTTAATCCCAATAAACATATACAAAATGATAATAGTAACAACAAAAGATGAAACAATAAGAACAATTGAATTACCAATAATAATGTTAAGGCCAAAACAATTAAGAGACTTTATGAATTCATTTGAATTTGAAATAGACGAAAAAGAAGAAGAAAAAACACAAGAAGAACTAGACAAAAGAGAAAAAAGAATTCTAAGAATATTTATAGCAATAGTTATAATAATACTAGTTATATCACTAATCACAGGAATCGCAATAATGCTTAAGAGGAAATAATTAATGAATAAAAAATTAATAACTTTAATAATAATTGTAACCTCAATCATATTATTTTTAATAACATTCATAAATCAAGAGAAAATGTCAAAAAAATATGATGAAGAAAGTTCACAATACACTCAACAAATAGAAAATGCACAAACAGCTCAAAACAAATTAAAATCAACATCATCAAGCTTAAACACACTAAACTATATCGAAGACACAGCAAGAAATAAACTTGATATGTATTTACCAAATGAACGAGTATATGTAGACATAGACAACTAAATAAAAAGAAACAAGGAGATTTTATGGAAAACAATGAAGAAATAATCAATTCTTTAGATGAAGAAATAACATCTCCTTCTTCATCCCAAGAAGCAAAACAAAAAAGGGTAGAAGAAGGATTAGAATTGGATACAAATGATCGTATAGGTGAAGGAGTACTAGAAATATTACCAGATGGATATGGCTTTTTAAGAGGTCAAAATTATCTATCAACACCAGACGACATATACATATCACCAACTCAAATAAAAAGATTTCATCTAGACAATGGTGACAAAGTCAGAGGAATTGCAAGAAATCCAAAAGAAGGTGAAAGATACCCAGCATTAATATATGTAGCCAAAATCAATGACGATACTCCTGAAAACGCCTATAAGAGAAAACATTTTGACGATTTAATTCCAATCTACCCAAACGAACGACTAAAAATGGAAACAAAGCAAGATGATTATGCAACAAGAATGATAGATCTAATATGCCCAATAGGAAAAGGGCAAAGGGGAATGATAGTAGCTCCACCAAAAGTAGGAAAAACAACCCTTTTAAAGAAAATAGCCAACAGCATCACAACAAATAATCCAGAAGTAGAACTAATTGTATTATTAATAGATGAAAGACCAGAAGAAGTAACAGACATGCGTCGTTCAATCAAAGGAGATGTAATTTATTCAACATTTGATGAATTCTCAGAACACCATGTAAAAGTCGCAGAAATGGTATTAGAAAGAGCAAAAAGACTAGCTGAACAAGACAAAGATGTAGTAATCCTACTAGATAGTATAACAAGACTAGCAAGAGCCTACAACCTAACAATACCAACCTCTGGAAGAACATTATCAGGTGGTTTAGATCCAGCAGCACTACACTATCCAAAAAAATTCTTTGGAGCAGCCCGTAACATAGAAAATGGAGGCAGTCTAACAATTTTAGCAACAGCTCTAATCGATACTGGAAGTCGTATGGATGAAGTAATATTTGAAGAATTCAAAGGCACAGGAAACATGGAAATAGTCCTAAATAGATCATTATCAGAAAAACGCATATTTCCAGCAATTGATATCGCAAAATCAGGAACTCGCCGTGAAGATTTACTATATTCAAAATCTGAACTTGAAACAATTTTTGCACTTCGTAAATCAATTACACAAATCAGCCAACCAGAGTTCATTGAAAACTTAATTTCACAAATGCAAATTACAAAAAATAATAATGAATTAATAAAAAAATTAAAAGATATTTTAAAATAAATTTCTACAAATATAATAAAGAGGGAGGGACCAAAATTAGTCCCAGCCCTCAAATTTTTCTTATTTTAAAAGTTACGTAAAATCAAAGTTTTATGAAAATAAAACAATGTATAAATTGAAACTAATAAAATCAGCTCCTACCCGCCATTTTTCTAGCATTTTCAACACTTACTATCTAATATACATTATATTAATACTAATATATCAATAACTATTATATTAGAACTATAATTTATATCTATAACCTATCAAAATCGTTTTTAAGACATTTTCCCACTTTACCAATGTAATTTATCATTTCAAATTAAAAAACTTATATTTTAAACTTATATCAACTCATATTTATAAAATTCATCAAAAATCGTCAAAAGCCTTATTTAACCTATTTTTCGAGACAACATACTATATGTCTTTTTTATAAAAACGCCTTAAAAACGATTCTCGTGCGTCGTTTTTTTGGCATATTTTTATATTTTTTAAATATCACTTACAAATCATAGTTTTTATCATTTTTATATATTCTTCATCAAATAAAAATATAAGTATTGAATAATTAGATATATAATATGATCACTTTAATATAAAAATGTCTTAAAAACGATTTTGATACATTACAATTAAATATATTTATATTATTTAAAACACAACAATTAATAATCTACAATACAAAATTTACAATATAAATTATTATCATTTATATAAAAAATAAATCAATGAATAGTATTAATAACATTATAAGTAAATATTATTTCATTATGATCCATATTGTTTAATATATAAAACATATATCACTAATACTCTTATATATGAATAAAAATGGATATACCCTCTATTAATAATAAGTATAAGAATAGAGGACTAATCAAGTTTTTTATTAAAAGTTGCGTGAAATATTATAAAGCAACAAATGTTCGATTCTTATAAATTGTATATAAAAAGCGTACACAATTAACCTATAATAAAGTTACTATGTACACTTATATAATTATATCTTATTATAACATGTAAATAATTCAGTATATTTCTCTAATATATATGCATAGACATTCATATTCAACCCCTATCTTTTCAGTTCATAATTTTCTTGAGCTTGTTGTAAATCTCTTGTCTGTGTTCTTCTAATTTCTTGCGCAACTGCATTTATATCCTGTATTCCTGTTCCAACTCTTATTGTGCTATCTGCAACATCTGAAGGAGATATAATATTCATATCATAAGAGCTAGTGGTTTTTGGAACAGATTGACTTTGAGTTTTTTTCTGTTCTGCCTGTGTATCGGTTATACAATACCAACCTTTTCTTTTCTCATCATAAAATGCTTCGCTTGGCGTTTTTCCATCTTGCCTTGCTAAAACTCTACTTAATGAAATTTGTTGTCTTCTTAACATTGGTATATTTTTCTTTTCAACTTCATCAGAAACTTTTAATAGATTTCTGGTTGTTAATCCTCGTCTATAATCAATTTCAGATTGAACAAAACCTTGACTTAAATTGCCACTTCTTAAATAGTCTTGAGCATATTGTCTATCTATTTCTGCTCGTGTTCTACGATATTTTGGTAAATTTCCAGTTCTTCTATTTTTTTCTGCTTCATTATGTATTTGCTTTGAATACTCATCATCTCTTATTTGAACTAATATTTTATTTACTTCTGGAATAGCTGTAAATTTTTCAACATAATTTACTCCTCCATCAATAGTTAAAGATTGAGCAGCTTTTATAAGTCTTGCCATAGAAGGTGCAACTTTACCCATATAGCATGAAGAATCATCTTTATATTTTTCTGCATTATTATCAAAGTTTTCAATGAATTTTCCTGTTTTAATACTTTCTAATACTCTTTTTATATTTTCATCTTCACAATTTGTTCTAACAGCATAAGCAGTAGGCGCTTCTGTGTCATTATAATCTTTAACATATTCATTAATCCAATTCATTTTTCTCTGATGTGCTGCAATTCTTTTTTGTTTTTGCTCGTCCTGTTTTGCTAAATCAAACTGTTCAACATTTTCACTTACTTGTGCAATAATTTTTCTTTTTGCGTCATAATATTGTTCCAACATTTCGCAATTTTCTTTTTGAATTGCCCAAGGAGATTCTGATTGCATAGTTTCCATGATAAATCTTTTTGGAGGTCTATCAGCTTTCATTTCTGTCATCTGTAATACATATTGCTCTATATATTGTTTAGCAGTTATTTCTTGACCATTCTGTAAAGTTACTTTACCGTTTTGTGATAAGTGGTTAAAGAAATATTTTTCTATAAATCTTTCTGCTGTCATTTCTCCTTTATCTCTTCCAGCAGGTATATCAAAAGTTCTTTGTAATAATTTAGGATCTATTGTTTTTATAAATTCATCAAATGCCATTTGTACTGTTTGTCCATTTTGTTCAACTACTATTGTTCCATTATTAAATGGCATTATAAATCCATAATCGCCCATTTTTTCTTGAGCAGAAGCCATTTTTGCTGATTGTCCTAATCTGTTTTCTAATTCACATTGAAAGTAATGCGACATACTATCAAATAGTTCTTTACTTTCTGCTTTTCCAATTTGCATAGCTATTTGACTAATTTGTTCTGGTGTAATTTTTTCTATTTGTCTGTATATTAAATCATAATACATTTGTTGACTGTCTTGTATCAATTTTTTTCTATCTTTATCTGTTAAAGTTTGATTTTGAGATATTGATTGAACTTCTAGCTGCATATTTTTTATAAGTTCAACTGCTGTTTTTTTAGTACCATCTAAATTATACTCTTTTTGTAAAATAGGATACATTTGTAATATTTCAGTCCTACCCTTTTCTCCTATTAAACTATCTAAAATTGGTACAGTAACATCATCTCTTTCTTGTAATCCATTACTATCATAATGTTGTTGACCATCCCAAGAATCAACATCTGCCTTATATCGAGAAATGTTAAATTTTCCTCTTTCTATATCTCTTAAGTTAGCAATTTCTCTATCTTCTCTTCCTAATGTTTCTAAAAATTGACTATAACCTACTTCATTTGCATTATTCTCAATAATATATGCTGCATAATTCCCTGTTTTAGCATTGCTACTATACCAATCTTTATGTAAATATTGCTTTATAGCAAAATCTTTAGCATATTGCATGCCCTCTTTACTACTAACATTAGTTCTAGTCATCATATATTGTCTATGGTGCTGTATTTCATGAAATACAGTTTTGAATAATGTTTTGCAAGCAAGCATTCTTTTATCTTTATCAGGACTTTGTAAATCTTCATATAATGCTGTAATATTGTATTTAATTGAAGGTTTTCCTTGAATAAATTTTCCGTTATCAAGTCTTGCTCCGCTATTATGCTGACCTCTAAAGGTCGCTTTAGGATCGTTAATAAAGCTTAATTCAAAAGTATTCTCACTATTATCTCTATTAGGTTTATAACTATAACCTAATTCTTCAATTTCTAATTGAAATATTCTAGTTATGGCATTTTGCATTTTTTGCAATAATTGTGTATCATTAAAGTCTAATTCATTATTTTCAAAATAATTCATAAACCCTGTCATTTGCTGCCTCTGTATTGCAATTTTCTCGTCTTTTGTCATATTTATTTCACTTACCTTTCATCAATTTCATTATTAGATTCTTTCTTTGTAGCCTTATTATATACTTCGTCAATTAGTTCATCGCTTTTATCTTCTTCTTCTAATTTCTTTATTCTTAAATATTCTCTCATTTGTTCTGTTTCTTTTTCTTCCATAAGAATGCCTCCTTATCTTCTTTTAAAAAAGCTCATAATTTTCTTTATCAATTTATTAAAGAATTTTTCCTCTTTATATTCAACAAGGGCTGTATTTTCAGCTGTATTTTTTCGTGGTTCTTCAATTTTTTGTTCTGTTTCTTTTTTCTTAAATAAGTTATCTGGGTTATATTTTTCTCTTAATTCTTCTTCTTTTTTTCTATCATTTTCTGCATATATAGCAATTAAATCTTGTTTTTCTTTTTTATCTTCACACCAATAGTTAAGATTAAGCATTGCTAATATAGAAAAAGTTTTTTTCTGTAATTTTTGTTCATCTAAAGGTATTTTTGGATCTATGTTTGGTTTATAGTCCTCTAATCTTTCATTTTTGAATAATTCTCTTAACTTTTTAGGAATTTTATCTATATATACATCTTCCATAAATGATAAAATTTCATCTACTTCAGCATAGGCTTTGTATAAATCATTTTTCATTTTCCCACCCCATTTATCATTTGCATATTTTATCTATACTCATATTAAATATTATACTATTTTTATAGCAAAAATCCACTAACTGATAATAATAATTTTACTTGATAAAGTATATCAAAAAACAAAAAAACATCGATACTTTTTGTCACTAAATTATTGTTTTTATAATATTTTTAATATTTATTTATTTTATCATTCAAATATTGATACATATAAGAGCATCCTAACATGTAATTATCAAGTTGTAATTTTGCATATCTCCTAAATTCTTTTCTGAATCTTTTAGGCATTTTATCTAACGAACTGAATAATTCAGAAAGTTCCTTGTTAATTTCCTTATATACAATGCAATCAATTATATTTTTTGCATCTTGAACATTTAACACTTCACAATTTACAGCATCCTGTTGCAGAATTTCTCCTTTTTCATTAATTTTCTTATGTTTAAAAGTAATTTTCATTTTATGTTTATCACTTGAGATTCCTTTAAATTCCATTAATAAAATTGCTTTGCTTAAGCTCTCTCTTGTTGCGCATTTAAATATATCTATATTTTTTTGTATCATAAAAATATCTTTTGCATAATATTCGTTACTTAAGATAAATTTATCTTTATTCAATATCTTCAAAACATTATATTCTTACTATAATTTCATTTTCATCTTTAAAACCCATAACTGTATTCATTTTCTTTTTTTAAAATTATAACATAAAATAATATTAAAACAACAAATGTTTGGTTTTAAAATGATATATAAAAAGTATACACAACTAACCTATAATAAAGTTACTGTGTATACTTATAATTCTTATTTATATATAAATAATTCAGTATATTGCTCTAATATATATGCATAGGCATAGAGGTATTCATATTCCACCCACATCTTTCTAATTAATCAATTTTTTTGAATATGCTCTACCATTTCCTGATAATTTCCTATATTATAAATATATTTATCACTTATTTTAATTTGTAATCCATAAACAATATAATGTTTCTGTAATTTCAACATCTTCTGGTGTAAATATTGTTTGTATTGTATCTTGTACACCTGTACTTTTAGCCATATCAAAATTTGAAGCACCAAAAGATTTTTCTTTTTCCATATACATATCTTGGCTATTTAATGAACTTCTAGAAATAACACTTTCTTCAAATGGTATAAAGTCCGTTTTTACACACTCTTTTAATTCTTTTCCAGCAGCTCTCGCTATTGTTTCCGCCTTTTCCTTTGCTTTATTATATGCTTCTGCAAGAACTTCATCCTTACATTCTTTAATATCTTTAACATTAAATAATAACTGGTATTTAGGAGGATTCTTTAATTTACTTACCATATCCATAAATTCTGCAATAATATTCATAGAATAATTAAATTTTATATTTGCTTGTTGAGTATAAGTATATCCAAATTTTATATATTTTTTTCTATCATAATCATATTGTTTCTCTTCATATACTCTAAAACTTCTTGTTTTCATTATTTCTTTATTAAAATCCATTTTTTCCAACACATCATTTATAAAATTTTCTACATTTTTTGTTCCATTTTCTAATGCACTCTCATAAGAATCAGCTCTTGTATAAAAATCCAGTTTAATCTCTACCTCATCTGGATTATAAAATTTCTTTCCAACACCTTCTACAATTATATCCATAATCAAATCTCCTTTATTTAATTTTAAATTTATTTTATCATAGGAATTTAATAAGTACAAATATACTAATCAATCACAATAGATTCTATAACTGGTTGATTTTCTTTTAAAACAGTTCCATTTTGATCTTCAACAATTGCATCTTCACAAATTTTATCAACAATATCCATTCCATCTAAAACAGTTCCAAATGCAGCATATTGCCCATCCAAAAATTCACTATTTTTTTGTACTATAAAAAATTGTGAGCTTGCACTATTATAATCCCTAGATCTAGCCATTGAAATAGTCCCTCTTTTATGAGAAATCTTATTCTTTTTACCATTTAACTTAAATTCTCCAATAATTGTTTCATCACTACCACCAGTTCCATCACCAATAGGATCCCCACCTTGTATCATAAATCCATCAATTATTCTATGAAAAGTTAGACCATCATAAAATTTTTGATTAACCAATTTAACAAAATTATTAACCGTTATTGGTGCAACACTTTCATCCAATTCTATTTTAATATCACCATATCCTTTAACTCTAATTGTAATATAATGTTTTCCTTTTAAATCCATTTTTCCTCCTTTTTAATTATTATTTAAAAAATTAGTTACTAAATCAACTAAAATATCTTTTTCTTTAGGATTTGATTCAGCAATTAATAATGTTAATGCAGCCAAAGTATTATTATCTATAACTTGTTTATTATCTTTATACAAAATATCATAAAACTCCAAAAAATATATAAATAAAGTTGCTGCGATTCTTTTATTTCCATCTACAAAAACATGATTTTTTACTATTAAATATAAAAAATTCGCAGCTTTTTCTTCAACACTTTTATAAATATATTGTCCATCAAAACTTTGATAAATATTACCTATTATAGCCTCCAAGCCTCTATCTCTTTCAACAGCAAACAAATTACTCTTTTCATTAAACTTCAAATTTTCTATTATTAATTTACAATCTTCATATTTAATCTGTTTTAAACTATCCGTACCTTTAATTTTCTTTATAGTCCTATAATCATAACTATCAAGTAAATCTAGAGCTTTTGTATACTCTCCTATAACTTTCAAAACATTTTTAATTTCATCCGCTTCTAATTGATTATCTATCCTATTAGCAATATCAATTAATTGTACCGTTTTTTCTAGGTATTCCAATCTTTTTTGATTTATAGCATACCCTTTTAACATATAATCTTTTAATACTTTGGTAGACCATTTTCTAAATGCTATACCCTGTTGAGATTTCACTCTATATCCAACAGAAATAATCATGTCTAAATTATAATAATTAGTTGGCTTATCAGAAAATTCGGAATTTCCGAATTTAGTCATTGTTTCATTTTCTTGCAATTCATTTTCTTTAAAAATATTTTTAATATGCTCATTAATTGTTGATTTAGCTTTACCGAATAATTTAGACATTTGCTCTTGTGTTAGCCATACAGTATCATCTTTAACATTAACTTCTAATTTTATACCCTGATTTTCAAATAAAATTATTTCATTTTTCTTTTTTTCCATAATAAGTCCTCCCAATTTTTTATATATAAATATATTTTTATTTTAATTCTCTTAATTTTGCATATAAACTAGAAGCATTATATTCACTTAATGATTCATCTAATACATCCTTGATTTTATTTAACTTCTTATTAATTTCATTTATTTGAAGCTTCATATTATCTATATTATCATCCATCCTAAAAACATCATCATCAAGCATTTTTACATCGTCAGTAACATCAATACTATTAATTTTAGAATATAAATTATTATACCCAAACTCATCCAAGGCACAATTAACCTTATCTTCTACATTCTTAAGCATTCCGGATACACTATTAGTATAATCTTGATTAAATTCATTTTCTAACAAATTACTAATATTATTTACTGTATTAGTAATATTTTCAAGAGAATTATTAGTATTTAATTCTTCTGAATTAATCAAAGATATTTCATTAACTTTATCACTCAATTTTGTCAATCTTACATTATTTAAAATAAGATTATTCATTATTTCAATCAAAAGTTCTTTCTCTGTTAGCCTCTTAAAACTCTTTCTGTTATTACTACCATTATCAATAGAATTCAAAGCTTCTTTTAATCCGTCAATTTTGCCTTTATTGTAGCTTTCTTCGACTTTTTTCTCCCACTCTAATCTATATTTTTTTGTATTAAAAATTTGCATACATTCACCTCTTATTTAATATTTTCATTATATTAAATATACAACAATACATCAAGGAAAAAATTAATAAACCTAATCTCATTTTATTTGATTATTCAACCTAATATGTATAAAAAATTAAAAAAATTATACATATTTTTAAAACATGTATAATTTTCATATAAATTTATATATATTTTCCGCTTCAACTTTATAAAACCAAAAATAAAACAATGCTAATCAATAATTGTACTAAAATAATTTTATTAGTTATTTTATAAATCTTCTCTATTTTGCTTCTTCTTTGAGCTGCATCCCAAAATTGCCCAATATGTATTTCTGAATGTTTAACATATTCATCTATATCATCTTTATAAATAGATTTTGAACTAGAGTAATCATATCCAGCATATCTAGTATTAGGTAATAATGGTCTATATATAGATAAAATGTACCAACATCCAAATAAGTTACCCAATAAAATTGCTAAAAACCACTGCCCAAAAACAATTAAATATTTATTACTTAAATAACTAATCATAATAGGATTTAAAGCAGACTTATTAATGCTTAACAATAAATACAATATATATGATAAGATCAAGCCAACTACAATTGAAAATGATTGAATTCTTAATTGTCTTAACTTAATTGTTTTATTAAATCTCTCCTCATTTTTCTCCAATATATTTACAATATTACTATGAATGCTATAAGCTTCTGACTCTCTATTTTTAGTTTCTACAGATAACTCAATGTCAGAACATCTAAGACTACTAAATGCTTCTCTAAAATAAATATTCGCATTAATTGAATTACTTTGTGACTCATCATTTGAAATATCACTCCTATACCATATATTTAATGATAACTCAATACATTTTATAATTTTAGGATTTTTAATATTATCAATAAACCAATTATAATTCTTTTCAGTTATACTCTTACCGTCATAAAATTCTATTGTATAATTAACTTCTGCATGACTATATTTGTATAACCATATTTGCTCTCTAATAGGAATATTTTTATTTTTTAATTCATCCTCATGAAACTTTTTTAAATAATATTCTTTATACTTTTCTAAATAATTGGCAACATCTATTATCGAACTAATTGGAATTTGTTTATTAACAATTTTATTTCTCATACATCAATTTCCTTTTACTATATTTCTATTATTTTATATCATAAAGTTTTTGTTAAAATCAATATATAAAAAAGAGCATTCCATTAAAGAACGCTCAATAAAATCACTTTATTACATATCAACTTTTTTAACTTCTATATTAAATCCATCAGGTATTGAACCTTCTAATATTCCTTTAATCAATGTTTCTGCTTGTTCATTTGCCATTTCTAAAACACCCATATTTTTAACTTCCTCTTTAGCTTTATCTTCAACTGCTGCTTGAGCTTTATTAGAATCTTTCTTTGAATCAAAATTTAGTAGCGCAAATTTTGTATCATAATATTCGATCGATGATGGATCAACATGTACTTCTAATACATTTGCATTTGGAATAGTTACTATAACTTTTCTCTTCATAACATCTTTATCAACTTTTACCTTACTCAAATCTATTCCTATTCTTACAGAAGCCTTATATACCATCGTAAAATCTGCTCTATTAATAATATAAATACCATCATCAGAATATTTAGTAATACCTGTAAATGTCAATTTTGCTGTAGTTAATTCACTAGCTTTTTCTAATTTATTATGAATATATTTAGTATCTACAAAATAATTCTTTCTATAAATCAAAAAGCCTAATACTACAATCGCAATTATAACTACAATAATTGCAATTAATTTGATTTTTTTCTTCATAACTTCCCCCTCTGTAATTTGTAATCATTACAACTACAATATATCATATACTATATTAACATTTCAATACTTCACATCATAATAAAACATATAAAAAAGTGAACAAGTTTTTACACTCATTCACCTATATATGCTATTACACTTCTTTAATCCTCTAAAAAGAAAATATCTTCTACATTCATCTTAAGCAATCTTGCAATTTTCATTGCAAGCTCAAGTGTCGGATTATATTTATCATTCTCTATAGCAATAATTGTTTGTCTACTAACACCTAACTTTTTTGCCATATCTTCTTGCCTTAAACCAAGTTCTTTCCTTAATTGTTTTATTCTATTATTCATATTAAATTACACCTTTAGAAAAAAATATGCACCAATAGACAATATCACAACAACAAAAGCAATTAATGTAATTATTAATTGCAATACTCTATTGGGTTCCTTATATTCTTCATCTCCAGCAATCATCTTTTGTTTAATTATAATTTGTGCAATACATTGAACAAAAATCGAGAAACAAAGAATTAAGCAAGGCAACATATCAAGCTTTATTTTATTAGCAATTGATTGATAAAGATTAAATATTGTCCAAATACATAAAGATAATAAACTAACTTTATAGCCCCATTCCTCTGAACGCATATAAATATTTCTATCCATCTCATCCATTTTTTTCATAACCTTATCCTCCTTTTAATAATATATAAAATGTAAAAAACTCTTTACATTTTAATTTTACTATTAATTTCAAAAATGTCAATATATTTTTACATTTTTAAAAATAAATAAATAAAAATATCCAAAAAAGAAGCGGCACTACCATCCGCTTCTTACCATCATCTTATTATACAAGCCATTATATGACTACAAGTTCCTTTACTCTTAAAATAATCACAACTACATGAATAACCACCATCTTTTAATTTAGTGACTACTCTAGTACCATGATCTGAATTAATAATTATCTTATTTCCATCATCTACAAATCTGTCTTTATTTAATATATATTTTTTAGCTTTCTTTATCTTAGTTTGAAACAAACTATCATCTTTTGAAATCTTCTCCACGACTTCCATTGGAATATCATTACGATTCATTTCATTAATTTCAATTAATTCGACATTATCCAACTTCTTAAAATCATCAAGCCAATCATAACTCTCATAAAAAGCAGTACCAATAATCTTCTTATCAGTAGATGCAATTTTTAATAACAGTTCCTTATATTTATCCGAAAAAAGTTGCATAGGCCCTATTTCATCAATTATTACATACTTATTATCATCAGCATTTATAATATTTTCTAACTCTGTAAGAGCAACCTTTTCAAACTCTTTAAAATTAACTCCATATTTACCAATTATATACTCTCCATCATAAGAAACATGTGCTAAGACTCCCTCTTTACCACTTAACGTGACTATTTTAAAACCAACTCTTTGTCCATCTTCAATCATTTCCTTTGTATAAAAGCCAGAACAATTTTTAGCTCCAAGCATATTAATAATCTTTTTGATAGCTGTAGACTTCCCCGTTTTAGGAGGAGCAATTAACACATACATATTATTACACCTCTTTTCTAATCGTTTTCATTCAAATATTGTCTATATAAACCATCTCTTAAAAGTTCATATAATGTTCCACTCTCATCAAATTTCTCAATATCATCTTTTTCATCAAGATACTCTTTATAATTAACAGAATTTAGCTCTTTAACATCCTGTAATAAATAATATTGCTCTTTAGGCATAATTAAATTACCTGTAAAATCTATAACATAATCCTCATCATCAATAATAAAAGAATGATAATACTTTTCATTTAATCCCTTAGTACAAATAGCTGTAATTGCCCTAAATATATCATATTTCTTTATTAGATAAAAGGAAACATCATGGCATCCATCTTTAATTTTATCACCCATTTTATTAACATACGAAATTGTTTCCTTATCATCAGCAAATCTATTTTCAGCCTTCATAAATTTTATATTTCCAAAATCATTTGTAATTAATTCATAATAATCATCATAGACAAGTAAATTTTCTATAATCCTAAAAGATTTCAAAACATCATACATTAATTCAACATTTCTATTATTTCGAGTAAAAGTCAAAATAAATGAATATATAAACCTCCTCTTAATATCATTGTAATTGATATCAATAAATTTTAAGCCATCCAAAAATTCTTTATTATAAAAATTAAAAATCCATAACTTCAATTTATCAAATACTTCCATACTATCATTTGTATTAGCAATTCTAAACAAATCCTCTTCAATATTTTTAGATAAATAATCAATAAACTTTTTTACATAAGATTCCTCTGTTTCATACCATAATTTTTCTTTTTTATCACAATATTCTGATAATTTCATATTTCCTCCATTATATAAATATACACCACGCTTTATAAATACAACATAAAACGCAGTGTACTAATTTTATCTCATTTGAAACTCAGCACTAACAGTAATTTCCTTATTAGTATCTCCATTTTGGACAAACCTTTTGACAATTCTATATACTTTATTAGATACCATTTTATCTTTAAATTCAGAAAAATCTATTGCGATATTATTCGTTTTATTAGGGTCTATAGTATATAATTCTTTAGTCCACACTTTATTACGACTATCTTCAATCTTTTTCCATCCATTATCAGTCTTAACTTCAATATCATATTCTACATCATAAGTATAAACACTAACACTATTATTTTTCAATACAAAAACTGCACCATTATCACTTAAACTACCCTCTTTTAAAGATAATGTCAATTCATCATTTACATTTCCTTTTTTAGAAATATCAAAAGTCTTAACCAATTCTAAACATTCATCAGCTTCAGCTTTATCCAATGTATGATTTAACATTACAATTTCCTTACCATTTAATGAAAAATATATATCCCTCCATATATTATCATCTGTAGAATATCCAACATTAACTTTATTTCCATTATTTAAATTTAAAACTTGTTCTTTACGATCAGTTCCACAAACTCCTGATACATTATTATAAAAATATAATACAGCATACTTATCATTACTATTCTTATAAAATTTTAGTGCAAACTTATATTCTTCAGTTGCAGGAAGCTCTTCATATTTCCATCCATTCAATTTAATAAAACTAATTGACACACCATCAACTATTTTTTCATACTTTTCTCCCTGTCCAGGATTTACATTATTAGTAACAGTTGCATTAAAGTTTGATTGATTAGATTTTTTAAATCCAAATTTTTTAAAAAAATTAAATTTAACTGCTGCAATTATTAGTAAAACCACTAATGACAATAATACAATTAATAGTACTTTAAAATTTTTCTTTTCCATACACACATACCTTTCTTACTTTAAATTATAACGTACAAATAAATGTTCGCTATAAACGTATAAATTTCAATATCATTATATCATTATAAAATAATATATCAAGTAGCCCGTTTTAATATAAAAAAAAGAGAACACTCCGCTTCAATAAAGCATCACATTCTCTTTATAAATAAATCTATTCTTTAATATCAGAATTCTCACTATTCTTTTTCTTAATATAACTCTTAATAAATTCAATAATCAAATTAATAATATTAATACAAACTATAATTCCAACTAAAATCAATGTGTTCTTAACAATTAAACTATTATTAGTAGGTATTAAAACATCTCTAAAAGCTCTAATAGAATATGTCATAGGTAATAAAGAATTAAAGCCTTTAAATCCATCATTAATTGTTTCAACTGGGAATGTACCACCAGAAGCGGCAAGTTGTAAAACTAATATAATTAAAGCTACAAACTTTCCAACATCACCAAAATTCCTTATTAAAAATTGAATAACACTCATAAATACAATACCAACTAATATACATTCACCTATATAAAGTCCTAAATTTGAAACATCTAATTTAAGTCCCCACATTAATAAAAGTCCTGTACCAATTCCTTCAACAGCACCAATTGCTAAATAAGCAAGATTTTGAAGAATCCTATTCTTCTTAGTATCATGATCAAAAATACCAAATCTATGTCTTTGATCATAGTATAAAACAACATAGCACATCAAAGCTCCAACCCATAAACCAATTGAAATAAATAACGGAGCAAACGCAATACCATATGAATTTACTGTTCCATAAGATTCTTCTTTAAAATCAACTGGATTTGCTACAAAATCCTCAATTCCATTCAATTTCTCAACAGAATCATTTGCAGTTTTAAGACCATCATTAATCTTATTTTTAAATTCATTAGTACCATTAGCTAATTTTTTAGAAGCCATTTGAGCTTGATTAGCACCTTGGCTAAGTTTATTAATAGCACTATTTACTTTTTTAGAATTATCATTTAATGTATTTAATCCATTAGATAAATTATTAACACCATCATCTAATTTAGAAACACCTGTTTTAACTTGTTTAACACCACTTGTTAATTTTCTACCTTGAGTAATTCCATTAGAATCTTTAGCAACTAATTGGTTAGCACCACTTTTAAGCTTATTAGAAGCAGATTTAAGGCTATTTGCACCACTTTTTAAAGAATTACCATTTTGAGTTAATTTAGCAGCACTTTCAGCATTTAAAATAGCTTGTGCTTGATTAGCCAAAGGAACTAAACTAGGATTCATACTAGACATATTAATAATAGCATGTAATAATTGATTTTTATTAGTATTAATAGTATTAACACCATCAACATATTTACCTATATTATCAATAACTTTATTAGAACCATCAATATATTGAATAGTACCATTAGCTAATTGTTCACTACCAGAAACATATTTATCAGTACCATTAACAATGGTATCCATTGAAGAATTCAATACATTAACACCATTTTTCAATTCATTAGCACCATTACTAGCTTTAGAAACACCTTTATCAAACTCAACATACTTATTATTAAGTTCTTTTGTTCCATTAGATAATATATTCAATCCATCATTTAATTTTGATGTTCCATCATTAAGTTTACTAGCACCATCTGAAATAACTCTTAAATTCTCAGGAACTTTCCTTAAATTATCAGCTAAATTTTTAGTAACCTCTTTACTAACATTCTCTTCAAGTTTTAATTCAACACTTTTTAAAGCGCTATTAATAATTTGTGATGATAAATAATTTTTTCTTTTATTAGGCGAATATACTATTGTTGAAATCCTTTTATTTTTAGTAGATGCACTCTTTAATGTATCAGTAAAATCAGAAGGAATAGTAATAACAGAATAATAATCATCATTTCCAAGACCTTTTAAAGCATCATCAGATGAATTTACCTCAACAAAATTAAAGGAATTTGAATCTTTAAGTTGTTTAACAAATTCACTACCTTTAGAATTTTCTGATTTATCCAAATTAACAACACCAACTTTAATATTTGATAAATGACCATATGGATCCCAATAAGATTTCAAATAAAAGAAACTATATATAAATGGTATTAATAATACCACAGCAAAAACAATAAATTTAAAATATCCCCTATCTTGTAACTTCTTAATCATATTTTTTATTTCCTTTCAATTCCATTTCTAAGTATTTTCATAATATTGCTAGAAATCTCTTCATTACTAAGCTTTTTATAAAAATTATTCCAATCTATAATTAACGCAATATACATTTTATAAATTAAAAAAGTAAGTACATCAATATTATCAAAAACTATATATCCATTTTTTTGAGCTTCATTAAGCTTCTCACTAATATAATTAATAACATCTTTTTCAATAAATTTAATACTATTAACAAGAGATTTATTTCTAAGAACTTCTGCTTCTTCAAAAAGAACCTTAAATAAATTATTCTTTTTTCTAAAAACTAACAAACTAATTAGTCCTTGCTCAATTCCTTCAAAAAAATCATCTGACTTATTTTCAATACTTTCAAACTCATTCTTCATACTTTTTAATTCATATTTAATCAATTCATTTAATAAATCTTCTTTACTCGAAAAATTAGCATAAACCGTTTTTTTAGTAACTCCAGCTTCTCTAGCTATTTCATCCATTGAAACTTTTTTAAAACCAAATTTCGAAAACAACTTTTTAGCAGCCTTCAAAATTGCTTCTTCTTTCATATCTCCTCCTACACTAGTATACTAAAATCATTTATTAGTATACTCGCGATAATATAAATTGTCAACAGTTTTATTTAAAATATAAAAAAATAACCCTTCATGTTAAACTTTTATCTAACAATAAGGATTTACTTCATTATATAAAATATTATTTCTCTTTATAAACTACTCTTTTAGGAAATCTTTAAAAATAATTTTATTAAACATCATTAACAAAGGTGTGGTTCATTATCTTCCTCAATTTTTTTATCTTCTTTAAAACATTCCATTACCTTATTAATATAATTATAGTATTTTTCATTTGCCATCATTTTAGATGATTTAGAATTTTTCCCCGCAACTTTAGTATAATTCATCAATTCATTAATAACCAAATCAATATCTGAAAATCCACCTAATTTTTCCTGCTTTTGATTATGCTCATTTATTACAGTATCTAAACATGAGTATATAAATTTTTTCTGATAATCTGTAATTATCTTTCCATTTATTGATTTCAAAAATGAGATTGAAGAAACAAAATATGGTAATAAACTACTATTTACACTTATTATTTCTTCGATTGATTTAAGATTGCCATCTAAATGATAAAATTGTGTCAATTCTTCACAATCTAACCATTGCTTATCATTAAGAATTTCAGGATATTTTTTTACTATTTTATTAAATTGACTTATCATAATTGGAATATCATAATTATTAATTCTAAAATCATTATATTTTTTCATTAATTCAAGATATCTATTATTAATACCATTTATTTCATAATATCTTACAAATGATAAAGCATTAGTTACTCCTTTTATATCAGCATCAATTTCCAATAAAAAATTATCGTGTTGTTCCCTATAATTAACATCACTAATTAATTGATCATATTGAGCAATTTTTATAATTACATCTTCTAATTTATACATTTGCCTTGAAAAATTAAATTGTTTTCTTAATTTTTCAGGATATTTAAATTGAAGTAAATGTTCTAATTCATGAAATGCAGCAAATATTAAAAATGTCAATCCGTTATCTTTGGTATTATTATAATTATAATAATTTCTTTCTTTTATCTTTTCAATTATACCAGAAAATAAATAAATTCTTTTAGAAGCAATATCCAAAAAACCACCTGCACTTTTTCCAATTTTAAAATGTGGATTTTTATTAATTATATTCTCCCTTGAATCATATATAATCTCAGATGACAAATTAAAATTTCTATTAAAATCATTTACAATCAAACTAATAATATCATTATAATTCATAATATATCCCCCTACCAAATTACTATTCTACCTTTTAAACTATTTAATCATTATTTACTATAATGCTAATTATATGCTGTCAAAATAAGCTCTCCATCAACATATTCACCAAGGAATATATCAGATGGTTTTTCAAATCCTTTTTTCTTTATTGCTTCAAGTAGCCATTCCTCATCCTTACCAATTACTGATACAATATCATATTGTATATGTCCATCAGTAATAATTGGGAATTTAGGGTTTTCTTCTCCAAATAATATAACAATTAATTGTCCATTTTGCTCCCAAATAGCTCTTTTAACTTTATGTGTTGAATATACATTCTGAGTACGTAATTTAAAAGCAACGTCGTGTGCACATAAACCTACTTTTTTACAATTCTCAAGGTTTATTTGACCATTATCAATAATAATTAATGCTTTACCATCAATCAATTGTCTAGCTTTAACACTATGTTTTTTTATAACTTTAAATAGCAATACAAGCATACACCATATAAACAAAATTATAATACATTCTAAAATATCAATTTCTTTATTATATATAATTCCACCAATAATGCCACCAAGTACATAATTTTGAACCTGATCACTCGCCGAATTAGGATTTAGATTCCCCTTACCAGTAATATTAATAACCATTATTAAAGAAAAAAATCCAATAAGCAGCTTTATAGCAACTAAAATAAAATCATTCATAACTTCCTCCAAATAATTTATCCATCATACCATCATGACAAATAATTTTTTTCTTTTTTAAAAATAAATTTAAATCAAACTCTAAATCCATATCATTAGGCAACATATTAACATATATGTTATTAGTCTTAACATTATTTACAAAATATGAAGCGGAATAATCACTATCAGTAAAAATAATAGATGAAGAACCAGCAGTATTAAAATTAATTTGACAAATAGCTTCATCAATATCTTTAACTTCAATAAAATCATCAAATTGTAAATCAAAACCTGTCTTAACATATATATCACAATAATCTAATTTTAATAATTTTCCAATTAATAAAACATCATCTATATTTTCAATATATACATCATAATGATTAATTCCAAAAGTAATAACATCAGTATCAGAAGCTATTTTAACTTTATGCTGAAATCCCCTATCACCTATAACAAATACATGGTTAATACTAACACTATTAGATAATAAAGAATCAAATTCATTTATATATAATAATTGAATTAAATTTTTATCAATTTTATATTTTTCTAAAACATTTTTAATTAAAATTAATATTAATCTGTTAGTAAAATCCATATAATCAACATTACTAACAAATATCATACTATTACGCGTCAAAATTGATTTTAAAGCAAGTTCAATTAAATAATAAGTATTTCCATTATAAATAGTACAAATAGTTCCTAAAGAATCATTAATTATAAATTTATCACAATCTTTTTCTACTTTCTTATAAGGATTTTTAATACACATTAATTTTTTATCAATATCTTTAATAAAATCAAAATCCAATTTAAAACCATTATTATTTTTAATATCAATTTTATTAGCCTTAATAATATCATCTTTAGCATCCATTAACTTAATAAATACGTCTTTAATAACTTGACTCACATCAATATTATCATTCATATCCATATAAGCCATATTAGCATTTCCAAGTATAGTTCGATTATCCAAAATATCCCCCTATTGTTTATCACTTTTCTTCTTAAAAGCAAAAAATTTACTAATAAAAAAGTTTAAAATAATCACAACTACAGTCAAAATCAATTTCGAAATCATCTTATCAATAGGTAATTTAAACATAATAAATCCCCCACCAAATTCCAAAATCATCGTAAAAGCTCTACCTAAAACAAATTTAAAAAATTCAAAAAACTTTTCTTTTATCGATTCTGCCTCAGAATGAAAAACCATATCCTTATTAGTAATATAAGCAAATAAAACAGATAAAATAATCGCAATAGCATTAGATAGATTATCTTCTAATTTACAAAACTTAGTTAATATCTGAAATGATACTAAATTAACTAAAGTTGTGCAAACTCCAAATATTATATAAAACATTACTTCTTTAGTCATAATTTTCTTTAAAAACTTTTCCATAACTCTCTCCTTATTTAACATCGAAATTATACCATTATATCATAATCTTTGGCAATCAATATTATATAAAAAAGCCATATTCAGAGCTTTCCAAATTAAATTTTGAACTTTATTATATTTTTTCAATATTATTAAAAAAATATTTTTTTATTGAATAATTAATACCTTTACGATATATATAATATATAATCTAACTAAAGAGGTAAAATTATGCAAACAAATAACTTAACAGAACAAAAAAATTTAGAAACTTTAAAGAATTTTATAAAAACAGACTTAAGTATAAAAAACGATTTATTAGAACTTGCACCAAATAAATCTGATAATTTTGACGAATCTAGTAAAATTAACTATATAGACAAACTTTATAAAAGCCTAAAAGATTTAGAATTCGACTTTAAATCAAGCCTAAAAGGATTTAATTTTGATAATAAAATAAATGAATCATTAACAGAATTCTTTAATAAAGAAAAAGAAAAGCTTGCCATCAGTAATTATAATAACATTAATTGTAATGAAATATATCAAAACAATTTTTCTGATATGTCAAAAACTTTTATAGAAGATGTTAAAAAAACATTTGTGGGATACACTTCATTTAATGAAAATGATTTAAATACTTCTATAAAAGAAGCAAAAACAATAAATGAACTTTTACACACTTGCCATTCATATATAATGAATAATCAATCCATCTTAAGTTCTATAACAAAAATTTCCGAAAAACAAAATCAATTTAAATATCCTATCAGCCTATATGGAGAACAAACAAAAGCTGCAGAAGAACTATTCAATAACTTTCCTATGGATTTAGATGTCGGCTGGACAGATATAATATCATTAGAAGATCAAATTTTCATGATGGTAAGAGATCGTGGACATGCTCTAACAATTGATATAGATACATCAAAGGATGATTATCTCGTAAAATATTTTGTTCCTAAACTATGTAATGAAGATATGATCAAAGCATTACCCGGAATAAATAAAGATAACATTTCACAAAATGGAGCATCAGGCTGTTTTCAATGTAAAAATACAGAATTTACAAATAAACTTTTTTCTTTCATTGAAAAAGTTCCAACAGACAATGATATGCCACCTATTCATATAAAAAACATACCAAATTTCAACAAAACCAAATCAAATAATACTAATAAAAATGAATTTTCAAATCCAGAGCCACCACTATTCTCCATAGATGATGTCAAAGAAATGACTACAGAAAAAGGAAAACAAGGACGAAAATTTGAAAAAATCCTAAATCTTCTATCAAAATTTAAAATTTTTTCAAAAGATAAAAATAATACTAAAGAAATAGATCAAGAGGTAACCAAATATGATAAATGAAACAAAGTACATTGATACAGCATATGAAACACTTTATATTCTAAATCATTGTGATAAAAAATTCGTATCCAAAATACCAACTAAAATATTAAATAATCTTAACGAAATCGCTAAAAATAGTTCTAAAAAAATCAATTTATTGCCAAATAAAAAATTAAAAGAACAAAACATATCAGATGAAACGAAAGACTTCATATCAGGTTTATATTATACTTATATAGCAGATAAAGATGAAAAGGAAAAAATATTATCCATTTGGCAACAAAATGAACAAATTTTTAAAGAAGAAGCAACAATAGATATCTTCAAAAACAATAACAAAAAACCTCAATTACAAGCAAATCACTCATCTCAACAATCAAATATTATTCCATACCATAAAGAAACAATATTTGATAAAATCAAATCAAAAATAAAATCATTATTTCACAAATAACATACATTTAAAAAGACCAACTAATTATATTAACAAGCTTTCACAGCTAAATACAATATAAAAATTGGTCTTTTATTATTACAACTCATCCAAAACAATTTGAATTATTATATCATTATTATTAATAACTTTAGTCCTAATATCATTAAGCTTCCTTATAGCATTTTTTAAACGATTATAATCCTCTCCCTCATTTAATAAATACAATTGTCCTTCTAATTCATTTATAGTCCTTTCAACTTTATCTAAAGCCTCTTGCTTTAATTTAAGCATTGTATCCATAACTACCTCCATATATAATAAATCATTAATATAATATAATAATATCATATTTAAAAAAATTATAATATATATTATAATAAACTAATAATAAGGAGGATTTCATGAATACAACAATTTATTTAATTAGACACTCTACAAGACTTAGTACTCAAAGAATAGATGAATATAATAATAATGACTCAACAACATTAAAAAGAGAAAAAATAATTCTTTCCGTAAGTGGTGAAAAACGTGCAGAAACATTAGCAAACGAAGCAGAATTACAAAACATTGATAAAATATATGCCAGCAATTGTGTTAGAACTTTACAAACTGCAAAATATATGATGGAAAAGCAAAATCTTAATATAACACTTGATAAAAGATTTGATGAAAGAGTTATAGGCCAATCAAATAACAACTCAGTTCCCAACTGGTTCACTAAACAATTTATAGACGAAAATTATAAAACTATAGGTGGAGAAAGTCAAAAAGAAGTACAATTAAGAATGTTTGACGGTTTATCAGAAGTATTACACAATAATCAAGGAAAAAGAATTGCAATATTTTCACATGGTCTAGCAATTTCCTTTCTATTATTAAAATGGTGCAAATTAATAAATGTAAATGAAAATAAAGAAATAACTTTAGAATTTAATAATAAAATTATATATAATAAAAGATTAAATTCACCAGAAGTCTTTAAATTATTATTTGATGAAAAGAATAATCCAATATCTATAACTTACATTCCATTTAACGATATAAATTTTGATGATTTTGAATTACATGAAAAATAAGGTATGATTTAATTCATACCTTATTTTATTATTAATCCTCTTTCAATTTTTCAGTCAACTCAGTAAAATATTCTTCTCCCCATACATCAAGTTTAACTTCATCATCAATTAAAGAAATAACATCCTTCTTAGCATTCATATAATTAATACGCTCAAACTTCTTAATTAATAATTCCTTTAAATCTTGTAATTTCAAAGATTCATCTTCAGAAATAACTTCCATCTCAATTAATTTCTCATTTATTGAGAATAAATTAATTTTTGTATTTTTTTCCACATAATAAGCAAAATCATACAAAATACGTCCACTTACTTTATAATTCGACTTTTGATTTAAAATATCACAAATTATATCATTAAAAAGTGATTCTTTATCAAACAATCTAATTTTATGAGGAGATGGTAATTCTTTAAATTCAAACTCATATACTCCAAAATTTTGTGACTCTGTATCAATCTCAAACTTCAATCTAATTTCATTAAATATATCCAAATTAATACCTAAATATGGCTTAGGAATAAATTTTAACACATATCTTTGATTATCATCTTTTGTTATAAACTCAACATCTAATCCATAAGCATTAAGCTCTCTTGCCATAAAATCAAGATATTTTCCAGCCATAAAATATTCATTTGGCCCCAATAATATAAAATTTAAATCACGCGAAAATCTATCCAATTTATAATAAATTCTAGATGCAGTTTCCCCACACAAAATAGCAACATCAAAAAAACCACATCTACTCAACCCTGTCAAAATAATTTGTTGAATAATTTCACGAACTGCATTAACACCATCATCAAAATTTTTTATTTTATAATCATTTAACATTGTTTGTATAACATTAATCATTAACATTTCTCCTCAAATATTTGTATAACATTGTAACATTAGTAGAATGATATGCTTCACTCAATTCCAAAATAGCATTAATATCCAAATTCACTAATTTATCCATATTAATACCTATTTCATTTACTAATAATTCTCTAAGTTCCTCCATATTTCCTACAGGACTTTTAGTATACAAAGTATCACATAATGCTTTTTCAGGACACGCCATCTGAAAAGAATATTTTCCTTTTTTTATAACGTCAACCCCCATATAAAAAACTTCATTAGGAACATCTCTATATTCAAAATAACCAAAAGGTGTATCATATTTCTTCTTCTTTTTTTTACCATAAGTAGCACAAGTATACCTATCAATTTCACCATCAATCAATTCATGACAAATTAACGCATAATTAAAAGATAAATATGATGGACCATAAATTGTACTAGCAATTAAATACCCTTCAATATCATCTTCAGTTTCATATAACCCCTTTATAATTCTTGTAATTTCATTATTTTTCACATCACGGCTAATTTTATTATTTTTATTTGAGTAATGTTTCAATTTATCCTTCATTACATCATTAGTAATAATCATTATTAAATATCCTTTCTTAGATTTATATAATTTATTAATTTTATTTTTTATACTTATCACTTTTTCACCATATAATACTTCATATTATACATCGCTTTTATATTTTTTTCAATAGCATTTTTATTTTTTTATATATACTTTTCCGATTTTCACCATATAATACTTTATATAGATATAAAAAAGTCGATTATATTTAATCGACTCTCGCTCTTTTTACTTGTTTTTTATTAAATTACAGATTAACTCAGCTGCTCTTTCAATTCCAATCACATCACTATTAATCATAATATCATAATTATTAGCATCCTTCCAATTAGATTCTGTATAATATTTATAATGATTCTCACGCAACTTATTAATTTTATCAATTTCTTTTTTTGCATCATTTTTACTTATATTATAATATTTCACTACCCTATTTATTTTATCCTCTTCAGAATTATAAATAAAAACCTTTATTGCCTTTTCCTTTAATATAAAATTAGCACATCTTCCAATAATTACACATGATTCTTTAGTTGCAATATCTTTAATCATTTCCGATTCTTTAATAAATAATTCATCATTATTAGAAAGTATTGAATAATATCCATCTAAAATAGATGCCCCACTTCTCTTTTGCTCATTATTTTCAATATATTCATTTGATAAGCCTGTTTCTTCTGCAATTTTAGTTATGAATTCTTTATCATATAATTTAATTCCTAACTTCTCTGCAACCAATTTTCCAATATATCTTCCTCCAGAACCATACTCCCTAGCAATTGTTATTACAATATTTTTTTCACTATCTTTATGATTTTTTTCATGACTATCCTCTTCATTAAAACTTTTAACAACACCTTTATTATCATTTAACTTTTTAAATTCAATAATTAAAAAAGTTAAAGCAATTAAAAATGCAACACCATCTGCCAAAGGTCCTGAATATAACAACCCATGAATTCCAAAGAAATGTCCTAAAATAATCATAGCTGGAATTAATATAAGAATTTGTCTTGATAAAGAAACAATCGCACTCTTAGCACTTTTACCAATAGCTTGAAAAAATATTCCTGCAGGAATCTGAACTCCATTAACAATACAAAGCATTAAATAAATTCTAAAAGCAATAATAGCAAATTCAACATATTTAGGATCAGATTGTGAACCAAAAATCATAATAAGTTTATCAGGAATACATTGAAATAATATAAATGCAATTGTACTTATTATTACTGAAGTTATCAAAACAATTTTTAAAGTTTTCTTAACTCTTCCATAATTTTTTGCTCCATAATTATAACCTATAATAGGTTGAGACCCAGCAGCAAGACCAATTATAATACTATTTAAAATTTGGCCAATTTTCATAACAATTCCTAAAACAGTAATTGGAATATTCGCACCAAATTCAGATTCAGCACCATATTTTCCAAGCATGTTATTTTCAGTAGCCATTACAAAAACAATAGCCATCTGTGTTATAAAACTACTAATACCTAAAATAGATACCTTTTTAAGAATTGCAAATTTACACCTAAAAATACCAACAGATATTTTTATAGATTTAAATTTTTTCAAATAAATTACATTTAATAAAAAATTCAATATCTGAGCAGCTACAGTTGCTATAGCAGCACCATCAACACCCATTTTAAATATAAAAATAAAAATAGGGTCTAAACATGTATTAAGAGCTGCACCTAATAACATTGTTGTCATCGAATACTTTGGACTACCATCAGCTCTAATCATTGAATTTAACGTAACACCAAGCATCATAAAAGGAAATCCTATTGCAGATATTCTCCCATAACTTGTTGCATAATCTCTAAGCTCATCCGTACATCCAAAAAAATTCAATAATTGTGGCAAAAATATTAAAACAACAAATGTATAAACCAAAGAAACAACAACTGACAATAATATGCCTGCCCCAATTCCTTTAGCAGCTTCATCTTTATTTTTCTCACCAAGCTTTAAACTCAAAAAAGCCGAAGCTCCATCACCAAACATCAATGAAAAAGCAAGAGCAATCATAGTTAATGGAAAAACAATATTCGTTGCTCCATTTCCTAAATATCCAACACCCCAACCAATAAAAATTTGATCAACTATATTATATAAAGAATTAACTAACATAGCTATAATTGCAGGTATAGCAAACTTTCTTATTAATTTTCCAATTTTTTCAAAGCCCAAAATATTTTCTTTAGACTCTATAGTTTTTTCATTATTCATTATTACCTCCTTTTTTAGCCATAATATTATAACATCTTTATTTTTATTTCGTAATAGCAAAACCAAAAAAAGTCAAATTTCATAATAATATTTCAATAGAACAATATAAAAAGGACACTAGCAATCTCTGCCAGTATCCCAATATCCTATCTAATTACAGTAAACTTAAGAGTAGTTCTAGCTGTATTGACAAACGCATTACTCTGTTCGTCAAATACAATCTTTACATACCCTATTGAAATCAAAGAAGAAATAGTTAATATCATATGCTCTCCTTCAGAGATAACATACATATCCTCCTTTGACCTCCTGTTCTCTGCCTTCTTGTACCGGACATAAAAGCGCACCTTTTTGCCATAATTATCAGACATTTTAGTAACGCTCTCTTGCATAACCTCTACAAGAAGTTTCTTGAAACGAAGCTCTTTGCCAAATTCAATCTGATAACTCCGAAAACGGTTATCAAATCTCTTAATAGCAAAGCCCCAATCGAAAGATATCTGGTTGAGCTCAAAGTTCCTCTCAATCTTTGCAAATCTCTTGATTGGATCAAGTCGCTCTGGTAATATTACTTCCCAGGCAGACAAACAATCATGAGAAACCAATAACTTAGAACCCATCTCTCATCTCTCTCCTCTCTACTCAATTGAGTTAAAAGTATATAACGCTTGCGACAAGATTTATGTTACCACTTTATCATAATTTTGTCAATCATTAAAAAAGACGCTGGGAATCCAGCGTCCAAAACACAAAAAACATAAATCAATAAGCAGCAATCTCCATTTCAATTCTAGAAGCTAAAACAGTAAACCCATCTCTCTTGCGATTAAAATATATCGCCACCCACTCAAGTGGCTCATCACAATAAGAGATATTAGTCACCTTTCCAACTTCCAGCCATACTTTACTTGAAACCATCTCACCCTTTCCGATCTTCTTAAACACAATCGTAATAGGCTGACGAGCAGTTCCATCAACAGTAATAGCATGGATCATCTTCAAACTCACACTAAACTTACTTTGGATATTATCCTTCGATAATTTAGCAAAATGAAGATGATAACTTCTCAGAAGACGCTCCTCATCCGGATTCGTAGTGAACTCGCAGTTCACTGCAATCCTGTTCTTGTCAAAGTCCCTTTCAATCTTGCACTCTTCACGACCCAAATCCTCTCCAAAAAGAGTATCATAGTGCCGAAAAGCCTTCAAATTTGCATAAGAGACCCGAGACACGTTTTCCATGTTTCTCCTTTCTGCTCATTCGAGCAATCAACAATCAAGTACTCACGTACTAAATAAGATAATTATATATTAACATAATATTTAAATATTGTCAATTACATGTTTTTTAACTCATTTAAAATCGCTAAATATTGAGATTGAATTCCGACCTTATCAGCATTAATTTCATATTTATCAATTTCATCATTAACAAAATCTTGATCTTTTGCATCTAAATTCTTATCAGCATAAGGATATAGCACCTCATTCTCTTTATTAATATGCTCCTCCATCATTGACACATATCCAAATGCATTAGATACAATTGCCAATTTATAAACATCTTCATTAAACATTTCATATTCTTGAATAGCATATTTTAAATTCATTAAATACATTCTACCTACATTATGTTCAAATAACATAGCATCATTAATAATATGACTAATTTGCTCACCAAGAGTATCCACCATAACTCTAAAAAGAATATCTTCCTCTTCTTTATGATGATGTGCATCAACATAATTTCTTCCAAATTCCAAAACTTTATTAAAAAAATCTAAATCAATTTCCTCTTTTTTATTAAAAATTCTTACACATTTATCTTTTACAACATCTACAAAAACTAAAACATTTTCATGTTGTTCTACTAAAATATCAATACCTTTCATAAATACCTCCAAAACAATTATACAAAAAACTATAAAAAAAGTCTATCTATTGAATTTAATTCAACATTAATATATACTCAAACATATAAACAAAAGAGGTGTATAAATGATTAGAACAGAAGAAAATCCACAATTATTAAATAAATTTTTAGACTACTGTTTGGTGTATCAAAAGAAATCACCAAACTCAGTCGAACAATATAATTCCGACTTAAATTTATTTCTAAAATATATGAGATATCACTTCCATGATGATAATTCAAAAGAACTCTCAGAAATTAAAATTAAAGGAATCGACGCAAACTACTTAAGTCAAATCAAACAAGATGATATACATGCATTTATATCATATATGTCAATTACTAGAAAATGTGGTCCTGCAACATGTGCTAGAAAAATATCAACGATTAGAATCTTTTTTAAATATTTAACAATAACAACACAAGTATTAACAAACAATCCAGCACAAAACTTAGAAACACCAAAATTAGATAAAAGATTGCCTAAATATCTAACACTTGAAGACTCTCAAAAATTATTAGAAGCATCAAGCAACGAAGACTCAAAAAATGCTGAAAGAGATTTTGCAATAATAACATTATTTTTAAACTGTGGAATGCGTTTGTCAGAATTAGTTGGAATAAATATTTCAGATATTAAATTTGATGAATCATTATTAACTGTAATTGGTAAAGGTAATAAAGAACGTACAATATATCTAAATAAAGCATGCATTAATGCAATCAACAATTATTTATCAGTTCGCTCAAAATTACCCAAAAAAGATAATTTAAATTCAGATAAAGCACTATTCCTTAGTAACTATAAAAAACGTATTAGTAAAAGAACTGTAGAATTAATAGTAAAAAAAGAGCTTGAACGTGCAGGATTAGATTCAACTAAATATTCAACACACAAACTTAGACATACTGCAGCAACACTAATGTACAAATATGGTCAAGTAGACATTCGTGCACTTCAAGAATTACTTGGACATCAAAGTATATCAACAACAGAGATATATACACATGTAGATAATGAACAAGTAAGAAATGCTATTGAAAGTAACCCACTTGCCAACTTTAAAACAAAATAAAAATTTAAAAATAACATATAAAAAACAGAATGTTAATCCCTAACATTCTGTTTTTGTTTTATTCTATTTTATAATTTTTCATTAAGTCTATATAATACAAAGAAATCACTATAAATATCAAATAACTGTGTTATAGCTAAAAATGAACCAACTATCATTAATAATAATTTAATTGTTTGAAATGGCATAAACATTAATAACAAAGCAAACACCAATTCAATTACACCAGCTGCTAATAATACTCCCCATTTATTTACTTTCTTAGTTGCAATATTTAAAGATAATTGAATTTTAAATACAGAATTAACAATTAAATAAATACCTACGAAAGCAGCAATTGAAATTATTGTTCCAGTTGGGTTAAATACCAACACAAAACCTAAAATCAATGATAATATTGATTGAGCAAACTCAAAATTTAATAAATTAATTTCATTTCTAGTCAAAAAATATGATATGCAATGTGATACACCTGCAGCAATTAAAACATAACCCAATATAGTAACTGTGTTAGATGCAACTTGTACTGGCGCTACTACTAAACAAATTGCAATGATAAATATCAATACACTTAAAATCAATGAAATTAAGCTTGATTTCTTAAAATAATTTTCCATAAAAATTCCTCCTTTGTTTCATACCAGTATGATACCATAACAAAATATAAAAGTTAAGTACTTTTTTTATTATATTTTAAATATTCAAAAATAAAAGGATCAATATAACCATCCATAACTTTTTGAACATCACCAATTTCATAATTAGTTCTATGATCTTTAACAAGTGTATATGGACAAAATATATAAGAACGAATTTGACTACCCCATGCAATATCCATTTGAACACCTTTTAAATCATTAATTGTATCCCTATGTTCTTGTTCTTTAAGATGAATAAGCTTTGAAATAAGCATTTTCATAGCATAATCTTTATTTTGAAATTGACTCCTCTGAGTTTGACAAGCAACAACAATTCCAGTAGGAATATGTGTCAATCTAACTGCAGATGAAGTTTTATTAACATGCTGACCACCAGCCCCAGATGCTCTATAAACATCCATCTTAATATCATCAGGCTTAATCTCAACATCACTAATTGATTTAATTTCAGGCAAAACTTCAACAGAAGCAAAAGATGTATGTCTCCTACCACCTGCATCAAAAGGTGAAATCCTAACAAGTCTATGAACACCATGTTCAGATTTCAAATAACCATATGCATACTCACCAGAAACTAAAAATGTAACAGATTTAATACCAGCTTCTTCACCAGCCAAATAATCTAATTCTTCAATTTTAAATCCATGCTTATCTGCCCACCTAGAATACATTCTATAAAGCATATCAGCCCAATCCATAGCCTCAGTACCACCTGCACCTGGATGAATTGTAACAATAGCATTAGAATTATCATATTTATCAGAAAATAAAATCTGAATTTCTAAATTTTCTAACTTCTCTACATTTTCACTAATACTCTTAACAATTTCTTTTTCTAATTCTTCATCAGACTCAATTTTAAGCATTTCTAATATTTCAGAATCATTAAAAATCGAATCTTTAACATCATTATATTTAGTAATTCGACTTTTTAAATTACTAATCTCTGCTAAAACTACTGATGACTCATCAGCATTATTCCAAAAATTATTGTCTTCAGTCTTTTTCTCTAATTCTTTCAATCTATCAGTTAAATCATCAATTTTAATTGTTTTACCAATTTCATCAACTCTATTAACTAAATTTTGACTTAATCGAATATTCTCATCTATATCAAACATATTATTTACCTAAATTCTTCTCCATATAATTAATATATCCCTGATCTATATTAGCCCAAATATCAATATTCTCATCTAAAATACCCATATCTATTTTATCACCAGAAATATTTTCATAATGCATAACAATTGAATTTTTAAATTTAGCAGGACATCTTCCAATAATTCTAGAAATATCTTGATATTTATTACCATACCCACCAAATCCAAAATCAATTACAGCTTTAAACTTATTATTGTCATCAACCAAAACATTGCTTGCATTAAAATCACCATGCACTAAACAATCATCATCCATCCCTCTAAAATTATGTTTTTTCCAAAATTCCATATCCTCTTTAGAAAGATGCGTTCTAAGAAGTTCATCAACAAATCCTTGCAAATCAGTAGAAATATTATCAACATTAAAGACTTTATTACTCTTTTCTAATCTATGTAATTGAACCATAAACTTTGAAATATCTTTTGAAATATCATCAATCTCAAAGTCACTTAGCTCATTCATAACATCAGTCAATGGCTTGCCTGGAATCTCTTTATGTAAAGAATAGAATCTACCATTTCCATCATTCATTAATTTCAAATCAACTGTATCAAAATCTGTTTTACCATGAACATATTGTGCAAATTGACAATCTTTCACAATAGTTCTCATCCAAAATTCATCTCTTGGAAACCTAAAATAATATTTGCCATTATTTCCATAAACTTTATAAACAATATTAGTCCATCCAGTAGAAATAGGCTTCATTGTCTGAAATTCATCATTAACACTTTTCAATGATTTTTTAATAATACTTTCAAAATCATCATTTACTACAAAAAAATTCATTTCTTAACAATCCTCCCAATAAGACTAAGCAATTCAGTTTTAGAATCATCATTAAAATCATTATACACAATATAATCAAACTTTTCCTGTAATTCTTTATTATTCATAAAATTATTATATTGTTCATAAACTTCTTTAATTCTCTCATCTTCTTTTTCTTTAGACAAATTTCTACTTTTAATATTATTAATAGCAATCTCAATATTTCTAGGCAAAATATATATTGAAATCATATTAGGTTTAACTTTTTTCCAACCATCAATATGTGTATAATGCATTTCAAAAACATGATTATCATTAGAAAAAACTTCCGATTTTAAATAAGCATATCTTCCTCCAAACTCCGAAAAATCAATTGCAATATTACCTCTTACAATTTCATTATCAAGTTCATCTTCAGTCATAAAGTATCCAGTAATACCATCAATCTCACCAGGCCTAATAGCTCTAGTTCTAATAGTATGAATTTTCTTAATATTAAAGTTATTTTCAATTTCCTGTGAATAATAACTTTTACCAACACCAGTAACACCTGCTAATGCAATAAGCATCATTCTTCCTCCATCAATTTTTAAATCTATCTGCAATTTTAGGAACATTCCTATCAAGCTTATCTACAATTAAAGAAATCCATCTAATAACAGATGCTTGAGCAATAGCAAATAATATACAAAGACCAGTACTTTGAATTGAAACTTTTGTAATATCAAATAATGTATGAAGATATTTAACAGAAATAAATACTCCAATTATACTAATAAATATAACCATATTTCTATATAAATTAAGTGGTCTAATAATTCTATATAAAATTATATATCCACCAACTAACATTAAATATGTACATGCTGTACTGATATCATTAGTAGGTAAATCAAATAATTTAGCAAATTTCATTAATCCAATAATAGCAATAAATGTAGTAATAGCAGAAGGTAAAGCTCTCAATATTGTTGTTCTAATAAATTTCTTTTTCTGCTTTTTCTCATTAGCTTCAAGTGCCAATAAGAATGCAGGTAATCCAATATTAAACGCCGATACAAGTGACACTTGTGAAGGTGATAATGGATATACGAAAAAACTAACTATTGAGAATAATGCCAATATTATTGAAAATATATTCTTATATAAAAACAATGTAGCAGACCTTGTAATATTATTAATATTTCTTCTACCTTCAGAAACAATATTCTTCATATGTGCAAAATCCGAATCCATCAAAACAACCTTTGACGCTTCCCTTGCAGCATCACTACCAGTTCCCATTGCAATAGAACAATCTGCTTCTTTCATAGCCAAAATATCATTAACACCATCACCAGTCATTGCAACTTTCAAATCAAGTGCTCTTAAACTTTTAATAATCTGTTTCTTTTGTTCAGGCTTTACTCTTCCAAACACTGTATACTTTTTTACAATTTCATCAATCTCAGAGTCCAACGTAATCGTATTCATATCAATATATTTTTCAGCATTCTTAATTCCAGCAACAATAGCAACTTTAGAAACAGTAATTGGATTATCTCCAGAAATTACCTTTACTTCAACACCCTGTTCTTCAAAATATGAAAAAATTTCTTTAGCATTTTTTCTAATCTTATTAACTAAAACAGTAAATAATAGTGGAACATTTACACCATCAACTTCTCTACAAAATACCAATACTCTTTTTCCATCATTCATATATGGATTAATGATTTCTTCATTATTTTTATATACATCAGAATTGAGTAAAACATCAGGAGCTCCAAATTTATAAATACCCTCACTCGTTTCCATCATTGAATACTTAACTTTAGAATCAAAATTCTTCATTAAAGTATATTCAAAAATAGCATCAGATTGATATTTCTCCTTTAAAACTTTCATAGTAATATTTGTATCAGTAATCGTATTTACATATTTAGAAAAAGCCTTCTCAATATCATTAAATTCACTATCATTAATTCCATTAGCAAGTACAATATCGTCAATAGTCATTTTACTTTCGGTAATAGTTCCAGTTTTATCAACACACAAAACATCGACTCTAGCTAAAGTTTCAACACTACGCATATCATGAAGTAATACTTCTTTTTTAGCCAATCTCATTGCACTAAGTGCTAATGCAACAGTTGCAAGTAAATACATTCCCTCTGGAATCATACCAATAACAGCTCCAACAGCAGAAACAATAGATTCAGTATATGACAAGTGTTTAATAAAATATGATTGAGAAAACAATAATGCTCCAATTGGTATAATTATAATACCAAAAAATTTAACAATTCTATTAATAGACAAAACCATTTCAGATGGTTGTTCTTTAATTTCCTTAGCTTTAAGCATCAATTTAGCAGAATAAGAATCAACACCAACTCTAATTAATTTAATATAAGCTTCACCAGAAATAATAAAACTACCTGATTTCAATTCATCATTAATACTCTTTTCAATTTCATCCGCTTCACCTGTAAGTAAAGATTCATTAACAAGCAAATCACCATCAATAACAATTCCATCTGCTGGAATTTGCTTGCCAGATGAAACCTTAACTAAATCACCAAGTACTAATTCATCCATTGTAATTTTAACTTCTTTACCATCTCTTACAACATAATACTCAGATTTATCAAGTAATGATAACCTATCTAAGACTATCTTAGATCTAATTTGTTGAAATATACCAATAAAAATATTTGCAATTACTACAGGCAAAAAAGTCAAGTTTCTATATGCTCCAGCAACTATTAACAAAACAGATATAAAACCAAATATAAAGTTAAAATAAGTAAAAATATTTTTAATAAAAATATTCAAATAAGTTTGATTACTCTGTCTTTTCACATAATTAGTTTTGCCATTTTTAACTAACTCTTTCACTTCATCGCTTGTCAGCCCATTATATTTCATAAACTTCTCCTTATTAATAAACTAATGTATTTGCAGGCTTATCAATTTTCTTATAATTAATAATTTTAAGTATTGGCTCATCAATAATCTGTCCAGGACCCATTTCATATTTATGTGATGAAATAACGGCTTCAATATCATACCAACTGTTTTCAACAAGTTTAAAATTATCATCTTTATTAATCATAAAACCAGTTAAAGACATATCAACAGCACAACAGTACATATAATACTTTCCAATTGCGATTTCATTATCTTTCATATTCTCACTTTTGAAAATTTGTCCCTGTACTTTAATCTTTCTTCCTACATAATTATCAATATGTTCATACATATCATTAAGTGTAGAAATATAATTTTCATCATTAATAACAACTTCTTCTTTTTTAGCATTTTCAATCTCTTGTTGTTTATTATCCACAACACTAGATTTTGAATTAACAACCATTTTAGTCGTTCTTCCATCCCTATTATTTTTAATAAAATTTAAATACTCCTGACTCAAATTACCATTATATGCAATAATACCAAATATCAAGAACACAAAACAAATCAAATTTAAGATTTTAATTCTATTACTACCATGTTCATCTGAAAAAATCTCTCTAACAAAAAATATCACCAACAAACCTAAAGAAATATAAGTATATATGAACATTTTTTCATTAATAAAATTTCCAATATTGCCAGTAGCTATTATAACAGCAATTATCGCAATCAAAAATAACAATATACAATAATTATATTTTCTATCACTCATTATTATCCTCCCAATACCTTATAACCAATTATCAATGAAACCACAAATGTTACTAAAGATAATACAATAATAAACTTAGTAACAAAAGATTTCTTACATTTTTCTGCCAAATATAAAGTATTTTTAATATCAATCATTGGACCAAATATTAAATAAGCTAATATTGAAGATTTACTCATCTCATAAATAAATGTTTTAGCAATAAAAGAATCTGCAGTTGAACATAAACTTACAATATATGCAAAAGCCATCATAACAATCATCTGTAGAATAGAATTATTTGCACCAAGTGTAATATTAAATTTAGCCATTAAAATTTGAAGAGTAGCAGTAATCAAACTACCAAATATCATATATTTAATAACATCTAAGAAATCACCCTTTGTATGATCAATTACATTAAGCATTCTTCTAGTAAATTTCTTTTTATGTTTTCCTTCATCTTCTCCATGACAATGGCAACTATGATCCTTATCATTTTCTCCATGACAATGACATTCATGATTGCCATTATGAGAATGTTCTCCATGTTCATAACCACAATGACACTCACTATCATGTATTTCATGTTTATGATTATGTCCACAATGAACACATCCATCATCTATTACTGCATTACCGTAAAAAATATCCTCATCTCTTTTATACATAATGCTCATAATAACTCCTACAACAATTGAAACAATAACACCACCGACTAATCTCCAAATAGCAATCTCAGGCATAGTTGATTTAAACGCATATACAACACTCAAAATTGCAACAGGATTAATTATAGGAGATGATAGCATAAATGAAATACACACATTTAAAGGTACCTTCTTCTTCTTTAATCTAAGTGCAATAGGTATTACTGCACAATCACATGCAGGTATAAAAAACCCTAAAACTACACCAACAATAGATCCAAGTATTGGATTCTTAGGTATAACTTTTTTAAAAAAATCATCACTAATATATTCTTGTATAATAGCAGATATTAATGAACCCAATAATAAAAATGGTAAAGCCTCTAATATTATTGAGATAAATAACACTGAAATATCCTTAATCATAAAACCTCCTTAAGTTTATTGAAAATCATTTCCAATATACAAAACTTACATATTCTTGTCAATAGAATATTACCCCATTCACTTTATTAAAACACAAATTTCACATAAATTTCACTTTTAAAAATCATTACTTTTAATCATTTTAAGCTCAGATTCATTAAGTTCTCTTATTTCTCCAAGATTTAACTCATTTGGCAATTCAAGATTCCCCATTGCAATCCTATTTAACCTTATTACTTTAGCTCCATAATTCCCAAACATTCTCTTTATTTGATGATATCTTCCCTCAGTCAATATAACTTTACCAACAAATTCATTCAATATTTCTAATTTAGAAGCTTTACAAACACCATCAATTAATTTAACACCATTTTGAAAACCATTAACCATTTCTTCTGTCAAAGGAATATCAATCTCAACAATATATGTCTTAGAAATATGTTTACGTGGTGACAAAATATTATGTGCAAAAGCTCCGATCATCTGTAATAAGCATCATTCCAGTAGTATTTTTATCAAGCCTACCAGCAGGAAATAAATTTCTCCATTTATATTCCTCTGGAACTAAATCAAGTACAGTCTTATCTTTTCCATCTTTAGTCGCAGAAACATATCCAGTCGGCTTATTTAAAATCAAATAAACATATCTCTGAGCTTTTATCACTTCATCATCAATTTTAATAATATCTAAATCTTCATTAATCTTAATATCGGACTTTTTAACAACTTTATCATTAAGATATACCCTTTTAGCATTAATTAATTTCTTAACTATACTTCTAGAATACATAGAATGATTTGTTATAAATCTATCAATTCTCTCCATCTCTTCTCCAAAAAAAGCATGTACATTATAGCACATGCTCAAATTTTAATTTACAAAAACATAATTAGTTAAAAAGAATAATAAACCAATTCCAGCTATTACTTTTACTATAATTATCCCTAACTTTTGTAAAAAATTTAATTTTTTACTAGCAACAGTAAGAATAGATGTATAAATTACTATAATTGGAATAAATAGTGCAAAAACTCTTAACCCAACTCCCAATGTATTATTAAAATCAAAATTCATTCCTATACTCCTTTATTAATTTTCAATTTATTTAAAAGTTCTACAAATTGTCTTTTTCCTAAAAAAGAACAATCATAATAATGTGTCTCATCTTCATATTCTATAATTAATATATAATTCAAGTTACTCATTCTATACTTAAATTCTACTTCTCTTTTATTATATCTCTTTACATTATTTCTTTCATACAAAACAATATCATTATTATCAACAATAACTTTCATAACAGCATTAAATATAGATGAAAAAGAAATAATCAAAAATAACAAAATAGCAAATATTAATGAAATTACAATAGATTTTGCAAATTGAAAAACTAAAACACCAACCATAACTCCTGCTAACATATATATAAATAAATTAAACAATATCATTTCTTTTTTGCATTTATATAAATTTTCCATCATATCTCCATAAAATAAAATACATCTATATTATAGCATAATCTTACTATTTTTCAAATAAATAAACAGTATTATAATTATATTTATTATTTTCAAAATCAATTAATTTCGTAACTCTAGTATGATCAGTATATTCTTTAATCATATTAAGAATTTCACTCTGATTCAAATAAAAATTAATACTAACAACAAATGCCTTATCACTCTTTAATTCTGAATATTGACTTAATGCTTTAACATTTCCCAAACTATGATCTAATATTAAACTTCTTTTATAAATCATAAATTCTTCAATATCTTTAATATGATTATACCAATTATCTTCAACATATATAAAATCCAAGTCACGATATTTATTAGCAACTTCAATATATTTAGAATAATCTGTAAATAAATATTCAGGCTTTTTAATAAATAAAAATGAAACATTTAAAATAATTAATAATAAAATAATCAAATATTTTAACTTTTCCAATTTAATTGAATTTAACATTATAGCCAACAAAATAAATAATATTGGAAAAACTGTCATTATATATCTCACATCACTAAAAGGTGATTTAAATTTAATTACTACTAAAAACATAAAAATAACAAATATCAAATAATTAATTATTGCCTTTTTCTTAACTATAGCAAATATTAATATTGATATACCAATTAATATAATTACATATTTATTAAATCCTGTTAATAAATTAAATAATTCAAGCAACTTCACATGATTAGCAAAACTACCAACACCTCTATATGAAAAGAAAATATGAAATATTGCTGGAGGAAATAATAAGCAAAATATTATTCCAGATAAAAAATGTACTTTAAAATATCTTTTAGAATTTTCAGATTTCTTATAAAGTAATAAACATTGAATAAATATAAAACTAAATAATATATAAACTAAAAAATAATAATGTGACCATCCACCAAGTACAATCGTCCATAACAATTTTCTACAATTTTTCTTATCAAACTCAAAATCATTATTAATTATTTTTATTGCAAAATAAGTATATATAACCATAAACATTGACATTAAGGCATACATTCTTTGGAAAATCACCAATGTAGTACTCCAAAGTGAAATAGAAAAAACTAGCGCCAAAATCCAGAAATTTTTTATTTTTAAATAATCAAAAATCTTTTTCAAAAAATATAATATAACTCCAAAAATTAAAACATTAATTATAAATATAATGTACTTTGAAAAATTACCCAAAAAGAATATACTAACCAAATGTACTAACATATAAAACAATGGTGGATGAACATCCATTGCTTGATTAAAATACACCATATCAAACCTTAATACATCTTTCAATCCAATCGTAACATAATCTTTAGCATCTTCTCTAGTTTTCCAAATTGGTTTTTGATTACTCTCAATCTCATTAACTTTCGCTTTAGCACCATTAATATCTTTAATAAGTGAAATCCAATTATTTTCAAATATTACTCTATTCAAGGCATTAGCATAATCATATGGTCTAAACATAATATCATATCTATAATTAGATGAGCCATATGAAAATACTTCATCAGAAAATAATCCTTTTTTCTGTCCCATCCAATACAAGAAGTTAACCATAATAATGATTATTACTAAATATTTAAAAACCCTATTATTAAAAACTTTATTTATCTTTTCCATAAAAACTCCGTTAATTTATCTTCACCTCTAATATACAACATCTCACAGATATTTACAAATGCTAAATAATTTCTATAAAATATAAAAAAGGGTGCCTATTAAAGCACCCAATCAAAATTAATATGTAAAATTATCAATTAAAAAACAAAAACCTTTTAACCAATACTTTTTTCAAACATATATTGAATTTTATTTTCTTAAATTATATAATGTCATTACAAATTACAAACGCCTGGATAGCTCAGTTGGTAGAGTGCAGCCTTGGTAAGGCTGAGGTCGGCAGTTCAATCCTGCTTTCAGGCTCCAAAATAATTAGTTTAACAACCAAGTCAATAAAATAGACTTGGTTGTTAATATTTTAAAAAGCAGACCATAAATCATGGTCTGCTCTTGCACACTTTACTCTATTATCTAAAATTAGGAATCCCTTTCAAATTCACTAAATCTCTATTAAGAGTATATAAATTGACATTTTTCAACACTTTTTCACCATTTTTTATTATCCTTTGAATGACAACCCAATTAGAATCACATACACTAATAGAGTCCATACTTCCAGTAAACTCATTTTCAAATGAATTTAAGATATTTTCTTCAGTTCCAATAGATACACTATATCCATCAGTCCACAATTTCATAGAAAATGAACTTTCAGAATTTCCACCATTCTTTAAAACATATATCATATTCGGATTTTCATGCAACACTGCAGTTATGCCATATTCTTTCAAAAAATTTTGAAATTCATTATCGCGAAAAAATGCATACCGATGATCTATAAATCCACCAGATAATCCTAGAATTCCATTTTCAGCTTTACTCCCCTTTTTTACAACAAAACCCATCTTGATAATTTTAACAGGTTCATTAGGTACCTTCAAACTTAATTTTGCAAATCCACTATGAAACAAAATATACCTCATAGTATGAATTCCATCCAAACATTCATAACTAGACTCACAAAATACATTACCATTCTCTTCCACTCTGCATTTCCAACCATTCACAACAATGTTTCTAGAATCAAAACTTTTATAATTAACTCCATCACATCTAACAAATAATCCATTTTCAATAGTTATATTTGCAGTAGCCATAATATCCTTTCCCTAATCCAATAAAGGTTCGTTCCCAAAATATGAAATCGGCTAATCCCATATTCCTGCTAAATAGCCAGGCCTTTTATTCAATAATAATTACACAATAAAAAAAGATAAAAGAATCAATTCAATTTTATAAGACAATATATCTATCATCTATTTTTCAATGTGCACGCAAAAATACGTAACAACTATTATAATTCATTTTATTAAAAAATCAATGTTTTACTTAATATCTATAACTAAAACCTAAATTAATATGATATAATATCCAAAAATAAATTAGAAAGAACTTAAAAACAATGGCATTTGACGGGATAGTATTAAAAAATATAACAAATGAATTAAAAGAACTTATAAATGGAAAAATCAACAAAATTCAACAAAGTTCAAAAGATAATTTAACATTATCAATTTATAATCAAAAATCATACAATCTATATATAGACATTTCAGCAAATAATTATAGAGTGAATTTAACCACCCACTCAGAAAAAAATCTTCAAACACCATCAAATTTCTGTATGGTATTAAGAAAATATATTACATCAGCCAAAATAACTAATATCTATTCACTAGGATTAGAAAGAATTTTATACATAGAATTTGAAACATACAATGAAATGAATGACTTAATAAAAAGATATCTTGTATGTGAATTAATGGGCAAATATAGTAATATATTGCTTTTAAATGAACATTTCAATATAATTGACGCTTTAAAGAAATTTGACGGAAACGATATATCAAGAGACATCATGCCAGGTAGACATTACAACTTACCAAATGATATAAAAAATGATTTTACTAAAACAAGTGAAGCAGAATTCATAAACATCATTAACAATTCAGAATTTAAAACACTTGAAACAGCCATTCCTTCTTTATTTACAGGAATAAGCAAATTATATATTCAATCACTAATAAATGAATTAAAACTAAGTAATACCATTTCAGATAAATCTTTAAAAGAAATATATAAAGCAATTTCAAACTCAATAACAAATGGAAAAGGAATAAATTTTAAAAATAACTATACAATTATTCCAACAAGTAATTCAAAAAATTTAGAATTAAATAATTTTTTAGACAATTTCTACTATAACAAAAATAAAATCGAGGATTTTAATAACTATAAGTCGATTCTTCTTAAAATCATTAATAATACACTTGATAAAATAACAAGCAAATTACTCAATATTGATGAAAAAATCAAATCTACAGCAAATATGGACGAATTAAAGCTATATGGAGAATTTATACTTGCAAACATTTATCAATTCAATGAAAAAGAACTAGAATATAACAAAATTTCCAAACTAAAAGTAGTAAATTATTATACAAACGAAAATGTTGAAATAGAAATTGATTTTACAAAATCTCTATCAAAAAACGCAGACAACTATTTCAAAAAATATAATAAAGCAAAAAATACCTTAAAAGTTTGCAAAATTCAACAAGAAGAAACAAATAAAGAATTAGATTATTTGCAATCACTTCTATATCAATTAGATAACTCCACAACAATAACAGATTTAGATGATATATATGATGAAATAAATGAACAAATATTATTCACAGATTCAGCATTAAAGAAAATCAAAAAACATCAAAATCCAAATCAAAAACCGAAAAAAGCCGAATTACCCTCACTAACTAATTACATCAAAACTACAGTTGACGATTACCAAGTACTAATCGGAAAAAACAATAAGCAAAATGATTATTTAACAAAAACAGTAGCAAACGAATCAGACATATGGATGCACACTAAAGATATTCATGGTAGCCATGTAATATTAAGAACAAATGGACAAACACCAAAAATATCAACAATAGAAAAAGTAGCATCACTTGCAGCATATTATAGTAAAGCAAGATTTTCATCACATGTACCAGTTGATTACACCCAAATAAAATATGTAAAAAAGCCAAACGGCTCAGTACCAGGATATGTGATTTATACTAATAATAAAACAATATATGTAACACCATCAAGCCTATTAACAACAGAATAACAAAAGGAAGTAGATAAAACATCTACTCCCTTTTTGAATTAAGCTGCTTTTGAAAAAAAGAAACTTTTTATTTTATTAAAGAATCTCTTTATAAAACTCTCTTTATATTTAATTGGTAATTTAACCTCTTCAGTAATCTCTTCAACTTCTTCATCATCAACTATATCACCATCATCATTAACTTCATAAACATTAGGTAATTTAGCAATTCTTTCAAGATATTCTGTTTTTTCTAATTCATTTAAAATATAATTTTGATAAACAAGTGATAACAATCCAATAGTTACATTAGATAACTTATTATTAACATCAAATTTATATTCATTATTCTTAATTTTATTAAAATAATTTATTAAAATATCTGGAATTCTCTTAATTAAAATCGAATCCATATTTTTAAAAACTCCAGAAATTTCTGCTGCAACATCTTTACATTCATTATCAATTTCATCATCATTCAATATAACTGCATTAGCCAAAATATCATATGCTTCTTTTCTATAAACATTAATACCATAAAAATTAACTAATTTTTCAATATATTCTAAATCAAACTTTTTAAAATTTTTAATAAAATTGAATTTATCATCAACAAAATACAATCTATCAATTATATCTTTACCAATTATATCAATTGCAATCTTAAAATCTTCATTATATTCATATTGCCTTGGATCGTGACAATCTTTCCCAAATAAAACTTTAACAGGTAAACCACCATTTTTTAATGAAGCCTCAGACTCATCAGCAACTATCTCCCAAAATTCCTTACAAGGATATTTAATCTGTTGTGAATATTTTTTTCCATTTAACTCTGAAATATAATTACTACCCATCCTACCTAGATTTATTTCAAGTGGGATATTAGTCTCAATAGCTTTTTTACAAATTAACCTTGTAATCTGCTCTTCTTTTTCTCCAAATTCAGCTCTTCTCACCATAAAAATATCAGGATGTGCAATAATATCTGGAATTCCTCTGTCCATTGATAAAAGTAAATAACTTAAATAAGTATCTAAATCATTATCAGTAGGTTTCTTTTTAGTATAAATATTTAAACCAACAAAATCACCACTTTTATCAATAACAAAATGCTGCCCCTGAATCATAATATCAGTTTTATTTTTCAAATCAATCAAATGTTTAATATCTTCATCAAATGGAGTATATTCAAATTCAAAACCAAGCTTAATATCAATCTTATCACTATAATCTCTTTTAAGTTTATTAATTGATTCAATATATTCATTAGTAGAACTCAACGCCATTCTCATATTTTCATTAAAATCAAGTTCTTCCCTTAATGGTACATGATCTGTAAAAGCCATCGAAGTATACCCTGCTCTTATTGCTGCATCAACATAATCCTTGTCCATTGCCGTTTTAGAAGCATGTTTACATCTATAAGTATGTGAATGATAATTAAAATTCTGTCTCTCTAATTTATTCATCATTTACAACCTCCTTACTCTTCATATCATTTTTTAATTTAAATTCCGTAAAATTAATATCTAATTTATTATAATCATCTGCTCTCAAACCAATTCTATTTTTCATAAAAGTAAGCATAATCATAATTCCAATCAATGATATAGCACCAAATAATGTAAACGAAATAGCCATATCATTATTTTTAACAATACCAGTAGCAATAAGTCCCATTAAAAATGATGATGTACCACAAACAATTGCATAAGCAGAATAAATTTTTGACAAAATCTTCTTACCAGCAAAATTTGACATATACTTTTTTATCAAAACATAATAACAAGACATACATAAATATCTAAGCATATATAAAATAACTACAAGCATAATAATTAAATAATAATTTATTTTAAACTTATAAAGAAGTCCAGCAACAAATATTGTCAGCCCAAACAACACTCCAACAATTGTTAAAGTCCTATTCTTAAACTTTTTATGAACTTTTTCTGCATAATGTGATCCAATAGAAGATACAAGTTGTGTTGCACCATATATTATTCCAATCAATTCAGGAGAAACTTTCAAAAAATTTAAATATTCAATCTCATAATTATTCATAACTTGAATTGAAGAATAAAATATTGCTACAAAACCAAACAATGCCACTAATCTTTTAGAAGTAAAAATATATTTAAATCCGATACCTAATTCTTTAAAATATTTATTTTGCTTCTTTATGAATTCCTCTTCTGTCACAACTTTCTTTTTATCATCTTGATCAAGTGGATGTAACATAAAAGCAATTCTAAATGATATCAAAAATGCACTACAACATAATATCAAAGGAATATATGGATTTAATTTAAATAAAAATCCAGAAACTGCAGCAGAAATAGTTGCAACTATAAAAAATCTACTAAGTGATTTCCCAAGTGTTTTTGCAAAAACCTCAGACTTTTTATCAGTATTCGGAATTGAGTACAGCAACATACTCTCTTCAGCATTATCCTTAATCGGATATCCCATTCCCATAAACAAATAAGCTAAATAAAGTATTATCGGATTAGTAGCAAAAATAATTAAAGTAACAGCTATTATCAAAAGTAAATCACCAATAATAATAGAAGCCTTATATCCTAATTTTTCAATAATCATAACAGATGGAACTTGACAAATCACTTTAAAAATCCCATATAATGCACCTGCTAATACAATATTTGACATTTGTAAATTTCTAACATTAGTCAAAAACAAAATATATGTTGTATAGAAAAATAATAAATCAGATGCTAACATTTTATGGATTTTAAGTAATGATATATTATCCCTCTGTTTTTTAGCATATATAATTTCTTTCTTTGTCATTTGTGTCCTCTTTACTAAACTTGTAATTTAATTTTATCAATAGTATCAATATTTTACAAGATTTTACAAGATTTCAAATATTATATTTATATTACAAAAAAACGCGAAGACAATAAAATCTTCGCATTTCTTATATTATAAAATTAATCTAAATTAGCTAATAATGGTGGCGCTATTTGCTTCTTTCTTGACATAACACCTTCTAAGAACATTGAATCATCTGAATCCAATTTTTTATTAAAAGCTTTTTCAACAACACCTTTTAAATTACCCATTGCAATTATCTTTGAATTAGTATTAACAATATCAGTAATTACAAATAAAAATAATTCTAAACCTTTATCATTAATTTCTTTTTCCATAGCAAAAGCTAACTCTTCTTTTCTAGAAAAAACATCATCAATATCAGCTGTATTAACTTGTGCTACTACAAACTTTTTACCTTTTTCAGTAAATTCTTTAGCATCCAAATTAACAATTTCTGTTGCAGAATATGTACTTAAATCAGTACCAGCTTTAAGCATATTCATTCCATATTCTCTAGCATCAAAACCTGCAATTTTTTCTAATTCATTAAAAGCTTCAATATCATATTTAGTACATGTTGGAGATTTTAACAACAATGTATCTGAAATAATTGCACTAATCATTAATGTAGCAATCTTAGAATCTATTTCAACACCATTTGCTTTATATTCCTCAAATAACAATGTATTTGTACAACCATAAGGTTTAGCATTATAATATAAAGGCTCAGTAGTATGAAAATTAGAAATTCTATGATGATCTGTAACAGATACAATCTTCAAATTTTCAATATTATCTGCACTTTGATCAAACTCATTATGATCAACAAGCATAACTTCTGTGCCATTCTCTATATTTGAAACAAACTCAGGTGCTTCAATTCCCAAATAATCTAAAATATATTGTGTTTCCTTACTAACATTACCCAATCTAGCAGCTTTAACTTTTTTACCTAATTTAGTTTCTAAATTAGCTTTAACTAATGCTGAACAAATTGAATCTGTATCTGGATTTTTGTGTCCAAAAATTAAAATTTCTTCCATAATCAATTCCTTTCACTCTTTTATACATTACTATTATCATTCATATTAGACAAATTGTCAATATTTTTAATATATTTAACAACTTCAACATTGCTATTCTTAGCTCTTTCAAGCATTTTTTCATAAACAATATTACGAAGCTTTCTTTGAGCTTCTTTTTTGCTCAAATTCATATCAGGATAAAAAGGCCCATCAATATATGAAACCATTCTTACTTTAGAAGTATTATCAATTTTTTGATAAGTGTTTATAACACAAAAAACAGGCTTATTAAACTTAATTGGATAAGTAAATGATACATCCTTAAAATTACGTATTCCAGTATAATATGGCCAAATATGTGCCTCAGGATATATAGTAATTGATTGCTTCTTATTAACCACTCTATCTTCAATAATATTCATAAAATTTTTAGTAGCAGTTAAGTTACCAGGAATAGGAATAGCTCCAAGAAGCTCTACAATCCATCCAAATGGTTTAACAGATATATTAGCAGGATTTACGATTAAATAATTTCTTTTAGGCATAACAGACATACTGGTAGTAAAAGTATCGGAAAAAACTTGTGTATGATTACTATATATAAAAAATCCTGTATTCTTGCACTCCCTATATTTTTCTTTACCAATAAATTTATGTCTAAATTTACATTTCAAATAAATCCACTTAATTGGTACACTTAAAACATTTTGTAACAATGCCGAAAAGCACTCCCAAATAAAAGAGTGCTTATAATTATATCTTTCATCAATAATTCTTGGTTCAATTACTGCTGTAGAAAATTCATCATTTAATTCATCATTATAATAAATAACCTTATTTTTCTTCATTATTTCCCATTTCATTCAAATAAACTAATGGAGTTTTATAAAATTCCTCATAAATTTTTTTCCAAATTTCATAATTTTTTTCCATCATTATTTTTTCATTTTCTTTGTTTGTTTTATTAGAATCAGGATAAATAGGTTCTGAAAAATGAATAGTATATTCTTGAACAGGATATCCATCATCACCAATAATATCACTATCTTCCATTGTTATAAAAACAGGCAATACCGGAACATTATTCTTTGTAGCAATTGAAAAAGCACCAGGTTTTAAAGGCTTTGGCTTCCTATAATTCCACCACATACTTTGCTCAGGATATATCAAAATATAATCTCCTCTAGATAATAACTCCTCACATGCTTTTAAAAACTTTTTCATAGTTTCTTTAACAGAACTAAGTGGCAATGTATTACAATATTTAAAAATAAATCCAAAAAAACCTGGAAAATTAGTATAATTTCCTTCTCTTATTACCTTATACAATTTTCTCTTTTTCAATATTCCTGCATCCCTCATACTCTTTTCAACAGAAAAAGAATCAAATGGATTAAAATGATTACATGTAACAATTGCTCCAGAGTCAAGCATTGCATTTTCAATTCCAATTACATCTTTTATAATTACTTTTTTATCAGCCACAGATTTATCAAAAAACCTAACAGCTTGATAATAAGCAAATTTATTATACATTTTATCCTTAAAACCATCTTTTAAATAATTTATCATTTCAGGCTCAAGAGGAATAGTCTCAGGATCATCTTCAACATCCTTATCAAAAATTCCTGCCTTTTCCAATTCAATTATTTTCTCCTGTATTTTAACTCTCCCAGGATCCTTTACTGTATTATCTATCATCATATCCTCAAAATCTATTTTTTTATTCTGTCATCACCAACACATGCAATTTCTAATTTTGCATATTCAACAAGCTTTTTATGTGATTCATCACCTTTAATTTTATCTTCTTCAGAAAAATTATTTTTAATTTCATTAATTTGGTCAATATATTCTGTTTTATTAGCATATTCCCAAAAATATTCTTGATATGGAATATTATCAAAATGCCATGGTTTAAAAGCTAAATTAAAATGAACTAATTTCAATGTATCCCTATCATTAACTTTATCAGGATTTACTGGCATTCTATCCCAATCAGTACTCAATATAGTAACTCTGCCCTTACAAAATCTATTCAAATAATCTTGATCTTGTGCAACATAATATTTAACAGTATCCAATAAATGTAAGAATTTATTTTCGAAATCATTATCCCTCATTTCTTTTAAATTCATTATTAAAATACCTGCATTAAAATATGTTTTATAACTTGAACAGCCAACAACTTTTTCAGCATAATCTCTAAAAATTTGTTCTGTAGCAATAACATCATCTGGAGCAGCTCCAACATAATTATTTCCAATATCAATATTATATAAATTAGCTATATCATCCAATATAACAATATCAGAATCTAAATATAATACTTTATCATATTGCTTAAACATATTAGGAATAAATAGTCTAAAATATGTTGAAATAGAATAATAATCCCTAGTATATAATTTATCTTTTATATTATTAGCTAAATCAGTAACATCATGATATAAAATCTTAACATTTTCTCTCTCATATTTATTAATTTTAGATCTGTTTTCTTCATTCATTGAAGTTGTCATAATATTAATTATATACATATTTTCATCACTTGCATTATCAACTAATGATTGCATAGCAACACCTAAAAATGGTGCATATTTATCATCAACCGTAAAAAATATTGGTATTTCTTTTAATTTATTCATAATAATTCTCCTTAATCTTTTTATATTCTTCTAAATCTTTATCAAAAGTATGACATTTATAAACTTTGTGTACTTTATCAATATTCCATTGTTTAATATTTTCAGTATGCGGATATGGTATAAAAACCAACCTTTTGCAAAAATGACACAGTACTGTAGTTTTCCTATTAAATTTAGATTGCTCATTAAATTTTCTAGGTAATAACAATTTCTTAGTTGTATTATAATATATTGCATCTTGATCAGCAAAAATTAATTTACATTGTCTAAGTAATTCTCTTGCTTTTTCAAATAAACCAGTTTTTCTAATTAATTTCATATTAAGAAGTAAAACACCAGCATTAAAATAATCAGACGATATAAGCCATGAACCATATTTTTCCCTAACAGCTGCAAACTCATAATCATTTATATTAATATTATAAAGTTCTGAAATATCTGCATTTGCCATAATATCAGCATCTAAATATAAAATTTTATCAGGAATTTCATCAACCTTATCTGCCAATAATCTAAGCAATGTATATGGTGTACAATAAGCACTCTCATTAACACATTCCTTAAATTCTTCCTCATATACATCAGTAACATCAAATAATTTAACACTGCTCTTTTGATTTCTACTTATTGCAATTTTCCTTAAAAGTTCAATTTGATGATCAGTTATTTTAACATAATCTTTATTAATTCTTGTAACATCCATAGTAAAAATATAATAACTTATAGGTTCCTTCGTCCTATTAACTATAGATAATAATTGAGTAATTGCGCCATCAAACACTTTTTTGTTCCCACAAAGAAGTATATTTATCATTTAACTATCCCCTTAAATTCTTTATTCTCTTTCTTTTTAACTAAGAATGTTGAAATAAGTACAACAATACTAGATATAACTGCCATTAAATAAAAACTAATTCCTCTATTTAACAATACTGCGCCATTCAACAATTTATTTGGAATAATTGATGAGAATAAAGTCACAAAAGCACCCTCTGTAACACCTACTGCACCAGGTGAAGGAATTCCAGAAACTGTAGCATATAGCATAGCTTGCAAACAAAGTATCTTGATATATGAATCACCACTCAATCCCAAAGCTCTATAAGTATAATATGGAATTGAATAATAAACAATCATTTGTAAAATAGTAATTCCAAGCGTTTTCAATACATATGGAACATTATTTCTAATATATTTTGCACTAACTTGATACTTTTCAAGTGAACTTCTCAAATCTTCAACTTTTTTATCAAGTTTCCTCAATTTTAATTTAGTCATAATTTTAATTGCAAAATTAACCAATCCATTTGACAATCTTTTTGAAAAAATTGAAATTAACAATAAAGTTAACGCAATTATATTTAACCCAACACCAATCACAAAAAAGATTCTTAAACCAATTGATAAATATGAATGATAAAATATCAAACTAATTAAAGCCATCAAAATTGTTGTAATTTGAAAACTTGTCAAATTTATAAGCAATGCTAAAGATGAATGTCCAATATCAAGTCCATCTTTATGCATATAATAAACTTGCATAGGTTGTCCGCCACTTGCTGCAGGCGTTATAGCACTAAAAAATACACCAATAAAAGCATATTTTAAACACTTAAAATATGTTGTATTAGTATTTAATCTTTTTAAAGTTCTCATTAAATTAAACGCTTCAAGCATACAATATATTAACATTGCTAAACAACTAAATAATAAAAATAATTTATTAGTAGAATCAATAATCTTTAATAATTCATTCATATCTTGGTTAGCAAATAAAATTTTAAACGTAAGCCATATCAAAAAAATAAATAACAACATATTTAATATATATTTTTTAATCTTATTCATAAACTTTTTCCTTTAAACTTATGACAATATTATACAATATATACAATATATTTGTAAATACTACCGAACTTCTATTCAAAGCCAGATACAAAAAGAGAATGACCAATAAAAGCCATTCCCCTTTAAAATACAAAATGTACTAATTAAATATTAATAACTCCTGAAAAAGCAGCATATTTTCTAGTATTTCCTAATTCTGAATCAACACCAGCAATAACAACTTTATCACCTTTTTCTAATATTCCATTTGATTCAAATTTTGCAATACCATCTTCAATCATATCATTAACTGCATTCTTTGTATCAACTAAAACAACTTGAACACCTTGAATTAATGACATTTTATTATATGTTTTTTCATTATCTGTTATGATTAATACTGGAACTTCTGTTCTCATTGAAGAAAGGTATTCTGCAGATCTACCACTACGTGTATAACATGCAACAGCATCTGCATTTGAATTTAATATAGTTTCAACTGCATTATAAGCTGCTTGATGTCTTGGATCTTCAACTATATCATGATCAAATCTTGTACAATCAAATCTTTTTGTATAATTTAAGTCACTTTCAATTGCTAAAGCAATTTTATTCATAACTTCAACACATTCAACAGGATATTTACCCATTGCACATTCTCCTGAAAGCATAATACAGCTTGTTAAATCATAAATAGCATTTGCAACATCAGATGTTTCAGCTCTTGTTGGACGTGGGTTAGATTGCATTGATTCTAACATTTGTGTAGCAACTATAACTGGTTTTCCAGCTTCATTACATTTCTTAATTAATTGTTTTTGAACAATAGGAACATTTTCAAGTGGAATTTCAACACCCATATCACCACGAGCTACCATAATACCATCAGATAATTCAATTATCTCATCCATATTATCTACACCCTCTTGGCTTTCAATCTTAGAAATAATTTCAATTTCTTGTCCACCATTATCATTTAACAATTTTCTAATTTGTCTTACATCATCAGCTCTTCTTACAAAAGATGCAAATATATAGTCAAATCCTGCTTTAACACCATTTGTGATATCATCAATATCTTTTTGTGCTAATGCTGGTAAATTAACTTTAACACCTCTAATATTCATTGTTTTTCTTGAACCAAGTTTAGCTGTATTTTTAGCAACTGTTACAATATCAGTTCCAACAACTTCTTTAACTTCAAATTCAAGAGTTCCATCATCAACTAAAATTGTTGTTCCAGGTTTAACATCTTTATATAAATCTTTGTAACTAATAGTTGTCTTTGTTTCATTTCCAATAATATCATCTTTTACAAATGTAAATTCTTGTCCTTCATGAATTACAACTTTTTCATCACCTGATTCTAATTTACCAGTTCTGATTTCTGGTCCCTTTGTATCAAGTGCTAAAGCTATAGGTAATCCTAGCTTTTCTCTAACATTTTTAATTGTTTGAATTTTAACTGCATTTTCTTCAAATCCACCATGTGAAAAGTTAATTCTACAAACATTTAATCCAGCTTTCATCAACTTTGTTAACATTTCTTCGCTTTCACTAGCAGGTCCGATAGTACCAATTATTTTAGTTTTTCTAAAATCTTTCATTTTCTTCCTCCTCCTTAAAATACCATAAAATTATAACACCATACTAAATAAATATCAACATTAATATGTAAAATAAGTGAAGATGTATGTGTCAACAAAATGTAGGCGATTTCTTATTTCTCGGATAATCCTTCAATATTATTGCCAAAATTACTTTATATTTTTCAAAATTCACTTAATAAAACAAATTAAATAATTGTAATTTATAGGGATGATTGCAATATATAAAATTCAAAGAAACGAAGCAAAAATAATAAAATTTCTACTTTTTCCTATCTATTGTTTTTTGCACATTTCAATATCACAGTCATTTATTGATAATCCATGTGCAATTTTTATTGCTTTACAACCTTTTCCACATCCTTGACATTCCTTCTTATTATTTACATTTTGAATATAATCTGGTAATTTATATTCGTTCATTTCCTTAAGCAAGTCAAAATCTTTATTTAGAATATTACCATACAAAAAATCTTCTCTTTTATATTTTGCTTATTCATTTTCACATGCAAAAACCATATATGGGCAAACCGCTACATCGCCATTTGTAAAAATATATGTAATTTCACAATTACAATCTGATAAATTGTCTTCCGAGTTTTCTTTTGGAATCCTTATAAATACAATTTGGAAATTTTCAGTTTCTAAATTTTCTTTTTCTATGTTTTTCCTTAATTCAACTAATTCTTGTTGATTATATGCTAAATTTTGCGTATATTCTCCTCTTCCAAACTTAGATAATGGATTAAATAAAACGTAATTTGCATTATATTTCTTTGCAAACTTGCATATATCAATATATTCTTGTATTGATGAAAATCTATTAGGGGAAGTCATAATGCCATTTAACAAATCATATTTTGATAATAATTTGATATTTTCAATTATTTTATTAAAAACCAATTCACTATCATTACCTCTAAACTTTCCATGTGATTTATTAGAAAAACCATCCAAACTAACATTTACATGTATATCGTTAAGCTGTTTCATTTTAATGATTTTCTCCTCATTTAATCCTAATGCATTAGTACATAATGTTATATGTATATTATTATCACTAAATAATTTCATTATGTTCATAATATCCCTATGAACCATTGGCTCTCCACCAGTTAATGTAATTCTTGTTACATTTGCATGCTTTAGCTTTGGTAATATTATATCTCTAATTTTTTCAAAAGATAAATCATTTCCTTCTGGTAAACTTGAAACAAAACAATGTTTACATTTTAAATTACATCTTTCTGTAATCTGCAATAAAGCTTTCATATTTGGCTTTTTTACTGTAGACCTAAAAAAACAACATGATTTTTTATTATCTTTTGTATTATAAATCATTTTCTTTTCCATTTACTCTACCTCCAATATAACAGGAAGATGATCACTATATTTCAAATCAGGTGAATAGCATCTTCTTAAATTTTTTTTCAATACATTACTACACATAATATAGTCAAACCTAAATCTCCATCCATAGTTATCATTTTCAGTTCTTGCTTTATATGAACGCCATGTATATTGTATTTGGTTTTGATTTAATTCTCTAAATGTATCTACAAAACCTGTTTCTAATATTTCATCCACTATCCTCCTCTCTTCTAACAAAAAACCCGACTTTTTAGAAGTTTCCTTTGGTTTATTAACATCTATTTCATTGTGTGCAATATTAGCATCACAGCATAGAAATATCTTTTTATTATTTTTTAATAATTCTTGCATCGAATTTTTTAAATCTTTTAAAAAATTCTTTTTATATTCTAATCTTTTAGAACCATTGGGAACATATGAATTTATTAAAACATATTCATCAAACATAGTTATAATTGTCCTTCCTTCGATATCTTTCTTATCGTTGATTAATCCTAGTATTACTTTTATAGGCTTTATCTTACTTAATGTAACAGTTCCTGAATATCCTTTTTTTTCACCACAATTAAAAGTTATATTATAACTTTTTCTAAATTCCTTTAAAATTTCTTCACACACCTTTTGTTCTGCTCTTACTTCCTGCAAGCAAATTATGTCTGCATCCTCCTGCTTTAACCAATTCAATACATTCAATTTAGTTGCTGCTCTTAGCCCATTCAAATTATAACTTATAATTTTCATTTTTTAGAAACCTCTTTCTAAAGTAAAATTTAATAAACTTATATATAATAATATCACATTTTTCATGATTTTCCAAAAATATTTTTCTCATAATTGCAAATAACTTTGTAAATTTATCAAACATATGTCACACTTTCTTGATACAGCTAATATTAAGATACCTATTATTGAACTTTCATTTCTTATATATTCTTCATATTTATCATTTGACTAAGCCATTTTAGTGGTCTCATTGGAAAATTATTATATTCTTTTATATAATATTTAGCTCTATATTTAAATAAAACAAAAAATGTAGACAAATTTTTATAATTTTGCCTACATTTATTTTACACTAACAACAAAGATAAATTTTCACCACCACTTATTTTTTTATAAATAATACAGCAAACATTGTCTTTTTGTGTATTCTTATTTTTAGCACTTTTTCACCATATAATACTAAAAGCCAAACCACTTCTTTAATTTATTAATAAACCTTTTAAATAATGTCGGCTTTTTTACAACCATTATTGCTGTTTTTGTCAATTGCCTATATTTAGGTTCTTCTTCTTTTCTTATTTCCTTTTCATCACATTTTTTAATATCCGCAATTAATCCTCTATCAACATTTGATAGATGTTTCTTAGTTTCATCATCAGCTAAAAACAAACGATAAATAACTGACAAAACATCCTTTGCCTCTTCTGAAACATTTTGTCTATCAAATGGCAATCCAATATTATATTTAAAACCTTCACTTCGATCTGCGTTTTCTTCCAAATACTCAATATATTTAATAGGTATTTTATTATATTCACTTCTTGGCAATGCTGAAATAATCTCCAAAACTTCTGAATAAGCTTTACTATAATCACTATTAATCATAATAATCCTCCAATCCAGAATCCTCCAAAAGTTTTAATTCTTCCACATTTTCTATATTTTTATAATCAATATCATTTTTTTGCATTTCCAACACTTTCATTACATTTTTAGCAGATAATTTATCACCAGCTCTTAAATCTTCAGCAACTTCATCCAAAACTTTTGTTTTTGAAACATCCAAATCAACACTATCATCAATATCACGAATCAATGTTGAAACTTTTCCGAAGCCTTTTCTATATTGAACAGGCAAATTATTAACATACTTTTGAAATTGCATCATTGACAAAAAGTCAACATACCCATTACTATAGCACATCTCTTCAATAATTTTATCAGGTTCAACACCACATAAAACTTTAGTAAACAATTTTGAATTAGTTTCAGGTGAATATTCTTCAAAATAAACTTTAGCAATGTTATCACAATATTCACTTTCCTTAGTCATTAAACTATCATACATCTTACTATATAACCTCGTAGGAAAATCAAGCTTACTTAAATCAGGTCTAGTGCCAATTTCTTCATATATCAAATCACTCATAATCTTTAAAACATTTGGTTTAAATGAAGAATAAATAGAATCAATGGTCTCATGAATATTCTCTGACACTTCTTCTTTATTAACATTAATAGTAGAATATTTTGCAATATAATCAACTTCATCATCAATGCTTACTTTTTTATCTAAAATATCCTTAATTCTAGGAGTTAATTCAATTGAAATACTCTCATTTTTCTTTTGTAAATTCTTTTCATATAAATCACCAACTTTATAATCTCTGCACTCAATCATCATTCCAAGTTGTGACGAATAATAAACATTTCCTTTATCAAAATATCCTTTTCTACCTGCTCTACCAGATAATTGATCAAATAAATTTTTCGATATTGGACCTTCATAATATTTAGCAAGTTGAGCAAACACCACATTCTCAATTGGAAAGTTAACTCCTAAAGCTAATGCATCAGTACCAACAACTGTATCAATTAAACCATCTTCAAAACATTTTTCAATAAACATTTTTTGTTTAGGAAGCATTGCTCCATGATATTTAGCAATCCCAAAAAATAAATCTTTTAAAACTCTATCACCACTTACTTTATATTCCTCAGATAAAATTTTAATTTTTTCAATGATTTCAGGTGATTGCTTATCTCTAACAGTCCTTAATAATTCAACTGCTCTATCAATACCATCTTTTGAAAAAGCAATAACCAACGCATTTTCAATATTATGTAATTCAATATCACCACCAAAATGCATATCAGTTATTCTTTCATAATTTTCAAAAACATAAAACTTTCGCCCAGATATTTTCTCAATATAATTTTCAAATTCTTTAATATTGCCAAATGTAGCAGAACATAATAATAAATTTTTAGCTTTTGACTTATGTAATCCATCAACATAGGTCCTAGCTCTATCAGGATTTTCAAAAATATAATGAAATTCATCAAAAATCACTGTAACATTTTCTTTATCAATATATTTATTTGTATAAATTTCTTGTGTACAACATAAATAATCATAATCTTCTGGGATATTTTTAATATCCCCAGTTTCTAAAGCAACTTTATAACCCTTATCAACTAATTCTCTATATCTTTGATTTGATAATGCCTTAATTGGAGAAGTAATAATAATTGGCCTCTCTTTTTTTAAATCAGCCCACTCCAAAAACACTCTAGTTTTACCACTTCCGGTTGGCGAACTAAGTATAACACTATCTTCATTTGAAATAGACTCCAAACACTTCTTTTGCCATCTAAAATCACTATCAGCTTTAATGTCGTATTTAGAGTAATCCTTATTATTAAAATCACTCATCAAATCTTCTTCATCAAATAAATCTTTATATTTCATTACCCCTCCATACTATTAAGCATTAATTAATTTTATTCTTTTTTCTATAATATAAATAGAGCTCATACCATACAAGGTATAAGCTCAAATTTGACACTTTTTTCTTCTGTATACACAAACTTTTCTTTAGTAACTATAAACTTCTTCATTTGTACAGTATATATTTTATCATCTGTATCTTAATCATTAAAATATTGTTCAGGAACATCAACAATCGAATCAATTGAAATTTCATTTCCAAAATTCATGATTGGCTCTTCATTTTGATGAAACTCTACAATAGGTTGATTATCTTGAAAAATATCTTTTTTTACTGCAGGTCTTATATGAAGTCCCTTATTCCAGTAAATCTCTTGATTCCAGAAAGCTGCAACTTCACTAAAAACCTTCTGTTTATATGGAGTTATAACAAATGCATTTTTTATAGCTAAACTAAGTTTACTTCTCATTTTCGCCCATTTTGTAATTGTTGCTAATTGAGCATATACAGCTGGCTTTGAAGCAGATTCCTCAATATTGTATGATTGCATTTTTTCATCCTCCGTTCTTTTGTTTACAATAATAATATAACCTTAACAAACATTTATTTCAATAAAAATAGTTTTATTTTTATATTTCAATTATATTACATTATTCATATTAAAATCTGGAACAAACTCTTCTTCATGTTTCCCCAAATCTTGTATATAACCATTTTTAATATCAAGGCTATAAAAATATTGTTCAATTTTTCTATATTCACTAAAAGACAATTTTCTTCCAATTAATTCATCTCCAACAGCCTTATAAGTCGGAAAATATTGAGCCATTACACTTGCATAAATATCTTTTCTTAAATTTTCCTTAATCCATTTCAAAACATTTTTAGAATTTTGTATATGATTTGGCAGCACTAAATGTCTAACAATCATTCCCTTTTTCATAATTTCACCATCAAATACATATTCATCAAATTGTGATTGCATTTCAATTAATGCAGATGTAACTTTTTCAAAATAATTTGGAGCTTTTGAATATTTAATAGCCAATTCATTAGTAAAATACTTAAAATCAGGTAAATAGATATCAATATATCCATTTAATTTTTTTATTGTTTCAACTTCTTCATATCCATTAGTATTATAAACAATAGGAATATTCAAACCACCATCTTTAGCAATATCAATTGCCTTAATAATCTGCTCCACATACATTGTTGGGGTTACTAAATTAATATTATTAGCACCCCTTTCCTGCTGTTCAAGCATAATTTTAGCAAGTCTTTCAATTGTAACATCTATTCCTTTCCCACCTTGACTAATATCATGATTTTGACAGAAAATACAATTTAAATTGCAATTACTAAAAAATATAGTTCCGCTTCCATTCCTACCACTGATACAAGGTTCTTCAAAATAATGTTTTGAAACTAAAGCAATTCTAACCTTATCATCACATCTGCAATAACCTTTTTTCTCATATCTATTAACTTTACACTTGCGTGGACAAATTTCACACTTACTAATTAAATCCATCATTTAACCTTTCTAAAAAATATGTTATAATAACTCTGTTTAAAGGAGAATTATAATGAAAAAATTTGAAAACAATATATTTGAATCAACAGCAACAATTGAATATGAAGACTCTGGCTTAAAAGGAATCCTAACAAATAAAGGATTTTTGTTATTATTTCAAAAAGCAGCAAATGCGCATTCTGCATACATCAATTTCTCATTCAATGACTTAATTGAAAATGACCTATCTTGGATTATCCTTAATTGGAGATTACAGGTATTTCATAGACCAATTAGAGAAAGTAAAGTAACTATAAAAACATGGATTAGTTTTTACAATCACATATATACATTAAGAGAATATGAAATGTATGATGAAAATAATAATCTATGTGCAATAGCTGAATCAAAATTTTGCCTATTTGATTTAACAAGAGGACGTATAGCTAAACTTCCTGAAAATATCGGAACCATGTATGGAACAATTAATAAAAAAGTATTTAACAATGATGATTTACCACGTCTTCCAGACCCTACAACATATCCAATCTTCTCAGATAAATACAAAATTCGTCGTTTTGATTTAGATGCAAACATGCATGTACACAACTTAAATTATCTAAACTTTGCATACGAGTTATTACCAGAAAACATCTTCTATGGTCCAGAATTTAATAATGTAGAAATATTTTTCAAACACGAAATTAAACTAGGCCAAACAATTCATTCATTCCTATACAACGATCCAGACCATCCAAATGGTTATATAATTTGTATAAAAAATGAAGATGAAACTATAACACATTCAAACATTAAATTATATAATTAATATTCAACACTAACTAAGCATAATCCACTAGGCGGAAGCGTTTTACCTGCATTTTTACGACTTCCGTCTTTTATTATATCTTCAATAGCCTTTGGGTTTATTTTTCCTTCTCCAACTTCAAGTAATGTTCCTGCAATAATTCTCACCATATTATATAAAAATCCATTACCAGTTAGTTCAATATTAATCAAATCACCATCTCTGTAAACATTAGCATCATATATCTTACGAACACTACTCTTACTACTTGTTCCACTAGCTTTAAATGCCTTAAAATCATGTTCCCCAATAAAATATTTTGCTCCTTCATTCATTTTTACTTCATCCAATTTAAAAGGATAATGATATTGCATATTTCTATAAATTGCACTACCTGCTATTGAATTATTAATTGTATATCTATAAGTCTTCTTTTTAGCAGCATACCTACTATGAAAACTATCATCAACAATTTCTGCTTTAATAATTCTAATTGTCTTCTTTAATTGTGAATTAATTGCATAAATTAATCTATCAACAGGAATCTTTAATTCAGAAACCTTAAAATTAGCAACTTGAGCCAAAGCATTAACACCAGCATCAGTCCTACCAGAACCAATAACATCAACTTTCTCACCAGTAATTATTTCAATTGCTCTCTCAATTTCTCCCTGTATATTTAACTTAGTAGGTTGTTTTTGCCAACCATTAAAATCTTTACCATCATATTCAATTGTTATTCTAATATTTATCATCAATACTCCTTATTACTCCCAAATATAAAACATGTATTTCTATTTTATCACATAAATCTAATTTTTAACACTAAACTTACAACTAATACATATCCATAAAAATAAACCCTCACCATTAAACTTTTGTCTAACAATTTGGGTTAAGTTAATATTATTTAACATTCTTATCATCTTTATTCTTAATTTTTTCTTTCCACGCTACAAACTTCTGTCTTCTCTCTTCAGTACCAAATCTTTCAGTAACTAAATTTTTAATTAAAATTCTTTTTAACGCTTCATCTTTAACATCTCTAATTAAAACTCCATTATTAGCAATTGAAATACTACCTGTTTCTTCAGATACAATTACAACTATTGCATCAGAATCTTTACTAATACCAATACCAGCTCTATGACGAGTACCAAGTTCTCTTGCAATATTTTTATCATCTGAAAGTGGCAAAATACATGCAGCAGCAGTAATTTTATTATTACTAATAATAACAGCCCCATCATGAAGTGGTGTATTAGGAACAAATATATTAACTAACAATTGAGGAGAAATTTCAGAATTAATCTCAAGCCCCGTTTCAATAATATCAGTAAGTTTAATATCTCTCTCAAAAACTATTAAAGCACCTGTTTTTGATTTAGCAAGTTCATTAACTGCAACAGTAACTTTATAAATATCATCCTTAACTTTGTCTCTCGCAGATGTGTTAAATTCAAAAAACTTACTAAGAAACTTAGTATTAGACCCTAATTGTTCAAGTGTTCTCCTAAGTTCAGGCTGAAAAATTATAAGTAATGCAATAACACCATAAGTCATAATAGATGTCAAAATAAAATTCAAAATTCTAAGTTTAAGCCATCCACTAATAGTTGTTATTACAATTAAAAAAACAATACCTTTTAACAATTGCCAAGCTCTTGATTTTTTAACCAATGTAAAAAACATATATATTAATATTGCCACACATAAAAAATCCAGTACAACAGTTAAAATCTCAAAAGGGTTATTTTTAAGATTAAGAAAATAACCATCTAAACTAATTTTTAAATTATTTGTTAGTTCATCAAACATTTTATTAAACTCCTATAAATTAACTATATAAGAAATCAAATAACCAGCACTTGCTGCAACCATTGCAATCAAAACAATCAATGCAACTATTTTTTTAATAGCCTCTTGAATTATTCTTTTCTTACTTTTAGTTCCTTTATTTTCTTTCTTCATTTTTTTCTCATTATTATCACTTTCCATAATTTCCTCCTAAGTTTATATGAATTCGCCCCAAACGATATTTGCTAAATCAAGACCTTTCTTTGTAAGCCTTAAATATCCAAACTCTTCTGCAAAAATTAAATCTTCTTCAAGTAATTTTCCAATTTGATTTTCAAAAACCTTATAAACATCTTTATTAAATTTAGCAGTAAAATCGCTTGCTCTAAATCCTTCCATCATTCGTAATCTTAAAATTACAAATTCCTTCATTTGATCATCAATAGTCTGTTTTTCTTCAATTGTTAAATTCTTATAAAATTTATCATTATTAATATTATTAATATATTTTTCTAAAGAATCTGTATTCTTCATTCTAAAATTATCAATATATGAAGCAGCTGCAACACCAAAACCTAAATATTCTTTTTGACACCAACAATCCAAATTATGCTTACATCTATAACTTGGTTTTGCAAAATTAGATATTTCATAATGAATAAATCCATTATCCTCTAATCTACGTTTAGCATACCAATACATATATCTTTCAATTTCTTCATCAACTTCATCAAGATTTCCATCATCAATCATTTTAGTCATCAATGTACCATCTTCATATATTAAAGAATACACTGATATATGTGTTAAGTCAAGAGCCAATATTTTATCAAGTGTATCTTCAACATCATAAATCGTTTGATTAGGAATACCAATCATTATATCTACATTAATATTAGTAAATCCAACCTCTTTTGCTAATTTAACAGTATCTTCAAAATCTTCGTATGTATGAATTCTACCAATTTCCTTCAAAAGATTAATTTTAGAACTTTGAAGTCCAATACTTATTCTATTAATACCAGCTTCTTTATACTTCTCAAGCTTTGACTTATTAATAGTCCCAGGATTTATCTCAATTGTAATTTCTACATTTTTATCAACAATATAAGCATTTTTAATTTCATTCAAAATTTCAACAATATACTTTGCATCAATAATCGATGGAGTACCACCACCAAAAAATATTGTTTTAACAAGATATTCATCTTTAGATCTATAATTAATCTCTTTTTTTAAACAATCCACATACCTTCTTATTTCAGTATTTTTATTTGTATATGACGTAAAATCACAATATAAACACTTACTCTTACAAAAAGGAATATGTACATATATCCCAATTTCTCTCATAATAGCCTTTCTATCTTAATTCATCTGCTAATTTTTTTATATTATTAAAACGATGACTAACTGCTGTTTTTCCAATCGCAGGTACAAGCATTTCTCCCAAAGCTTTTAAAGATGCATTTGGATTTTTAAGTCTAAGTTCTGCAATAGCCTGTTCTGCTTCAGATAAATAATTAAACCTCTTCTTTTCTTTTATCAATTTAATATTTTCAATTTGTTCAACACTACTTTTAATAGTTTTCTGTAAATTTGCAGTCTCACAATTAACTAATCTATTAACATTGTTCCTAATTTCCTTAACAATTCTTTCATCTTCAAAACTCAAAACAGATTTAGATGCACCAATAAATGCTAAAAAGCTAGAAATATCTTCACCGGCCTTTTAAATATAAAATAACATTTTTATCGTCAAACAACTTCATATCAATATTATAGTTTGATAATTCATCTTTTATAATATTAGCATTTTCCATATTATTAAAAATAATTTCTAAATGATAGCCATTTTTTGGATTATTAATTAAGCCACTTCCCAAAAACGCCCCTCTAACTAATGATTTTATAAGATTTTCTTTATTAGAATTATTCTTTTTTAATACATCATTAATTTTAGAAACATCATAACTTTCTTTAAATTTTTTATAATTTCTTATCTTAACAACATATTTCCTACCTATTAGCTGAATATCAAAATCATTATAATTTAAATTTTTTAAAATTTTTGCAAAACAATTAATATTATATTCACTCTCTGTTATAAATTTACTACCAGAAAAAGTTAACAAATATCCATACAATTGCAATAAAACTTCATCATTATTTTTCCAAATATTAATATTCGCAAGCTCTTGTTTAACATTTAAAGAAAATGATTTCATTTGCACCTCATCTATTCTTAACAAAAATATTTTTTATTTTTTCCATAACTTTTTGAAAAAAACTTTTTTTAACTTCAATCAAACTTTGATTATCTTTTACAAAAATATCATTATTCTTTTTAGACTTATATACTTCTTCCAATCTAGATTGATATAATTTTTCCTTTTCAATAGCCTTTAATCTATCACTTTCATATATCTCTTGAATTTGCTCATCATTAGCCAAATAATTGATATATAAATTTGCCAAAATAGCTTTTGTTTCATACATTAATTTCATTTCACTAATATCATTAAAATAAAAATCATAATTTCTATCCATATTATCAAAATAAAATTTAATTTTTTTCTCCGGAATTTTGCTCCAAACACTATCAGGAGAAATACACAAAACATAAAAAACTTCTTTATAAGCCTTTCTATATTTTTCATTAGTATTCATAACATTTCCTCTACCACAAATTAGTACGTTCAGGATCTTTTTCTTTTCCTAATTCATAATCAACTTCTTTTTTATTAGCTAAATTTCTATCATCTCTATCTACACTTCTACATTCTGCTAAAATACTTTCAAAAAAATCATCATCACTAATATCACTTCTAATACCGGACATACCTTCTCTAGCATCATCAACTGTTGCTTTTTCCATAGCTTCTTTCGCATTTTTCTTATCTTGTTCTTCTCTCAAGATACTATCAAGTGAACGAGATGGTGCTTCATACTTATTACCATCTTTTTTATCAACTAAAATTTTAGAGTTCCCTCTACCAGCACCAACAATACTTAATTTCATTTTACCAATACTAAATTCAGCATCCAATTGTTTTTTTAAAGGATTACCATATTTACTAATAAAATCAACTCTTTTATCACTCTGGAAATTTCTACTTCCTTTTGATATCATCTGAATATTCCCATTTTCAGGATTTATTGCACATATTCTATATTCATCACCTATCGGCTTTCCTTTTGTAGCAATAATTCCTCTTTCAGTAGCAGTATCATATTTATTGATATCATTATTGAATGAATGAACCAAACATATAACAGCATTTTTATCATTTATTTCAACTTGATTATTAATTCCAGCTAATAAAACTTCATCATCAATTCTCATTATCTCATTAACATCTTGATTCTTTCCCATCATTCTCTCAAATGTTTCTTTATTAAATCCTTGTTTAACACTTGTTTTCTCTTTAATAACTGAATTAAGCTTATTTCTATAATCAGAAATATTATCATTAATAATTTTATCAAATTTTAAACTTTTTAAATTTTTAAATTCATCACTTGAAATTCTTCCATCTTTACTATTTGATTTAAGCATATTAGTAACTTCTTCAGATAATTTCGATTCCAACGCTTTCTTATTATTATAACCATTACTATACTCATGATATAATTTATTAACATTCTTTATAGCCATAATAACATTAAAAAAATCTCTAACGGCACTATATACACTATTTGACTCAATCAATTTTAATAATTCATTTAACCTCTCATCTCTCGCATCAAGACTTTTACTAATACCATTATCAGGCAATTTATTACTAACATTAGAAGCGATATCATTTTGCCTTTGTTTATTAAAATTATCATCAATATTATTTTTATCTAAATTTTTACTTATATTACTCTTATGAATATTATTTTGTACAATAGGCTTATTCATATTAATATTCATATTATTATCAATTTTATTTATAAACGAATCTATAAAATTAAGATTTAACTGCCCATTTTTTAATTCAGTAAAATTCATTCCATATTTAGTAGAATTTAACTTACCAAAGCTATTTATTTTTTGTATTAACTCTTCTTTTTTAGAATTAATCTTTTGAAAATCATCTTGAGTTGCTTTTCCAGAAACCGTTTTAGAATTATATTCCATTAAACTAGTCTCAAATAAACTATATTCCATCGTAATATCATCAATATCAGTTAAAATCTCTTTATAATTACTATATTTTGGATCACCTTCTGCCTTATCTTGTAATCTAGACACTTTATGCGATCTCAATAATTGCTTTGAAGATTGATATTTAAGACGTGTATCTATTATTTCATTCTCAACTTTTTTATATTCTGCTGTACCTTTTGTACAATTAGCCAACTTATATTGTAAATTATTATATTTATTTTGAAAAAACGCCATATCTGCTTCTTGCTCTAATTCATAATAAACAGAATTCTGTCCATGAATACTTTGCCATTTATCAAAAGCAGAATCATATTCCTCAATAGTTTTAGCTTCATTCATTTTCCTTCTCTCAGGCAATTGACGAAACCATATAGCTAATTCAAATCTATCAATACTATTTCTTTCTGACTCTGTTAATTTTCCAAGATCTTCATAACTCTTCAAATCACTTAGATTCATAATTCCTCCAAATAATACTATTTATATTCCCAAATAATCACTCTATCATTACCTGATAAATCCTCAATACAACTAGAACCTTCAAACAATTCACAAACAGCATCTTTTTGATTATATCCTATTTCAAGAATTACTAAACCACCATTATTAAGAAATTTTTCAACTTGAAAACGAATATTTCGATAAAACCTAAGTCCATCACTTCCACCATCAAGAGCTAGATGAGGTTCTGCTTGAACATCCTTAGAAAGTTCTTTTATTTTATCAGTCTCAATATATGGTGGATTAGATATTATAATATCAAACTTTTCATTAATTTCATCAAACAAATCCGAAACCATAAACTTTATTTCATCTTTTCCCAATATATCTTTAGCATTTTCATCAGCAGTTCTCAATGCTTCAATACTAATATCAGAAGCGCTAATATCTGCCTTAATATTTTCATCATTTAAAAATTTTTTTAAACTAATTGCAATGGCTCCACTTCCAGTACACAAATCTAAAATTTTAATATTATCTTTTCCAAGCTCTTTAATTTTATTTAAACATATCTCAACACTCATTTCAGTATCAGGTTGAGGTATTAATACATTTTCATTAACAGTAAATTTTTGCCCCATAAATTCTTGGGAATTAGTAATATACTGAACTGGATATCCATTTGCGACTTGATTAACCAAATCAAAATATTCATGAATTTGTTTATTTGAAAAAGAATCATATCCATTTGCAATAATATAATTTTCATCAACATTCAAATAATATTTCATTAAAATTTTTGCATCAATATAATCAATTTTATCACTCGCTTTTAATATTGCTTCTCTTATTTTCATACTCTACATCTCTTTTATTTTATTCTAAAAAATCTAATTAAATTTGTGTTTTCAAGGACTTTTTCAAGTCTTCCATCATAAATTGTCGTATTATTAATTGTATTAATAATTGGAATGTCTATATAAGCAGTAGCTCTATATTCTTGGTTATAATAATTAATAATATGTATCGTAAATGACAATGTACACTTCATTTTATCAAGTGGAATATTTGTACTTTTAAGTAATGAACCATCATACACAACTTCTGCATTAGTATCAGAAATTATTTCATTTGTTTTCAAATTAGCATTAACATACTCAAGAACAATCGGATTACTTGCATTTGCATACATTTTAGGTTCTGTTAAATCAATTTCACCAGACTTAACAATATCATAAACTAATTTTCCATTTATTTTATTACCCTCATTTGCTGTAACCCTTCCAAAATCGCCCAAATACTTATAATGCAAAGATTGATTACCAATTAAAACATTATTATATTTAATATTATCAATATATAAAGTTTTAATTGTATTTTCATAACTTACACCATTTTCTCCACTTCTATTATTAATATCAAGTGCTATATCTGTAAATTGCCCAATATTTAAATTCCAAACAGGCTTATTCTCTTGATTCTTAGTAGCAAAACCACTACTATATAATGTCATTTTATCAATAGAAAAAACAGTTTTATTATTCAAATTTGCAAAATTTTCGATTTCCATTGCAAATTGCCTATTTATTTCATAATTTTTTATAGTAAAAAATAATATCGTAATTAAAATAATTGTCAAAAAAATAGTAAAAATTAATTTAGAAATAATATTTACTTTTTTATCTCTATTATTACTTTTTTTTCCATTTATTACAACTGTACTCTCAAGTTTTCTTTTGTTTTTCATGGTTTACTCCTGTGTAATAATTAATTAATAGTATAATATCATTTTACTTGTTTTTTTTCAATAACTATGATATAAGTTAATTATAAATTACTGCGTGGTTCGTAATGAATAGAATTTTAGATCCACAATCTAGATTAAAAGGACTCCAACAATTGTATTGCGGCGTGCATTCTTGAATATTTTAAGAATCCCAAAAACAATACTGAGGTAACCTACCTGTTTCAAACAGGTTCTTAAAATCCCTATTCATACGGCCAATGCGGTATTTTTTTATTTAAAATTATTCGTCAATTACTATTTTTCTCTTTAATAAATTTTTATCTACAATTCCAAAACCTTTAAACTCATTGCCACTATAAACTTTAGCCCATCCATTTTCTAAATTCTTAACATTAATTAATATTCCATTTAGAAATTTCTTATATTCAGAATCACTAAGTTCAACACTTTCAACATTTAAAATATCTTCAATTTTGATAAATTTTCCAGCATCTTCAATTTTAAAATTTCCAACTCTTGTCCTTTTAAGTGAACTCATAAAACCAACAGTTCCTAATTTTTCAGCAATATTTTCAGATAAAACTCTAATATATGTTCCTTTAGAACAAGTAACTTTATATTTTATCACTTTTCCATCAAAATTTAAAAGTTCAATATTCTCAATAAAAATATCTCTCGCCTGTCTTTCAATGCTCTCTCCGCTTCCTTGCAAGTTCATACAACTTTTTTCCATCAATTTTAATTGCAGAATACATTGGTGGAATCTGTTTCGAATACCCTTTAAACGAATTTAAAACAGTCAAAATTCGATTTTTATCATAATTGTGATTATTATCATCTCTTTCAATAATATTACCTTCAATATCGCCACTATCAGTTTTAATACCTAGTGTAATTTCAGCTATATAATCCTTATCATGAAGCATTAACAAATCTGATAACTTTGTCGCTTTACCGATTAAAATTGGTAAAACACCACTAGCTTCAGGATCGAGTGTACCAATATGTCCGAACTGCTCTAATTCCATATTCCTTTCTTACATCCCTAATAACGTTAAAAGAACTAACACCTCTTGGCTTATCAACAATTAATAATCCATCCATACTTTTCTCCCATACTTCTCAATTTCATAATATAAATTTAGCGAGGCAAAAGCCTCGCTATAATAATTATTTCAATTGTCTCTTCACTTCATTTACAACTTTGTCTCTAATTACTAAAGGATCTGCAGTCATTTTAGCACCAGCAGCTCTAATATGTCCGCCACCACCAAACATAATACAAACATCAGAAACATTTACATATGAATTAGATCTTAAAGAAATCTTAAATTCTCCATCCTTCAATTCATGTAAAAATATTGAAACCTCAACACCTTCAACAGAACGTCCCTCAGAAACAATCCCTTCATAATCTCCAACACCTGCATTTACTTTTCTCTCATCTTCATTTGTTACATAAGTAAAAGCAATTTTACCATCTTCCAAAAATTCCATTCTATCAATTGCAATTCTTCTTAATTCAAAACTAGATCTTGTTTTAGTATCAAAAACTTTTTTATAAACTTTTGAAATATTAACACCTACATCTAATAATTCTGCTGCAATATTAAAAGTATCCTTAGAAACTCCAGAATATTGAAATCCACCAGTATCAGTTATAATACCTGCCATAATACATGTACCAATCTCAGGCGTAATTTTCCATCTATAATGTTTAATTAACATATACACTACTTGAGCACAAGCAGGCGCACTTAAATCAACATAATTTATATCACCAAACATTGTATTTGTACTATGATGATCAATTACTATCCTTTGATCAGCTTCTCTAAAATATTTTACCCATACATTAAGTAATTTATCAGTTGCTGCATCAAGCGAAATTGCTAAGTCATAAACCTTATCAGATTCCTTAATCACTTCGTCAATACCAGGTAATTCATTAAAACATTTTGCATATTCAGGAATTATTATATCCACATTTTTCTTTAATCCCTTTAAAGCATGATACATTGCAAGTGAAGAACCAACTGCATCACCATCAGGATTTTCATGTGTTACAATAACAATATTTTTAGACTTTTTAATACATTTTAATATTTGATCAATCGTTGTCATTTGAATCTCCCTTAATCTTCATATCATCTTCTTTAATTTTTTTCAAAATTATATCAATCTTTTCACCATGAAGTTCAGAATCATCATACTCAAAAACTAATTGAGGAGTAATTCTTAAATTAACTTCACTAGCAATTCTACTTCTAATAAACCCACTTGAAGATTTTAAACCTTCAAGTGTATCCTTTACTTTACTGCCATAAATACTTATATATACTTTAGCATATCTAAAATCAGGAGTAATCCTAACTCTTGTTACACTAACTAATCCTGTTACTTTTGTATTTTTTAATTCAAAATTAATAACATGACTAATTACCCTTTGTAACTCAGAATTAACTCTTGCAAGTCTATTTCCATTACCAGCCATAATTAATTCTCCTATCTTTTAATTTCAACTTTCTCATAACACTCAATAATGTCGCCTTCTTTAATATCATTATAATCTTCAATTTGAAGACCACATTCAAATCCTTTTGATACTTCTTTAGCATCATCTTTAAATCTCTTTAATGAAACTAATTTTCCATCATGAATAACAACACTATCACGAATTACTCTTACACCAGCATTTCTAGCAACTTTTCCATCAAGTACAAAACATCCAGCAATAGTTCCTACATTTGAAACCTTAAATACTTGTCTAACTTCAGCATTTCCTAAATTATGTTCTTCATAAACAGGAGCAAGCATTCCTTTAAGAGCATTTTCAACATCTTCCAATGCTTGATAAATAACTGAATATTGCTTAATTTCAACTTGCTCTTTTTCAGCTACAGATTTTGTCATACCGATTGGTCTAACATTAAATGCTATAATTACTGCACCTGCTGCTTTAGCTAATTGAACGTCTGACTCAGTTACACCACCAACTCCATAATGTATTACTTTAACATACACTTCATCATTTTTTATTTTTTCAAGTGAAGCTTTCAATGCTTCAGCAGTACCTTGAACATCTGCCTTTAAAATAATATTAAACACTTTCATATCATCAATAGCCATTTTTTCAAATAAATTATCAAGTGTTACCACATTATTATTAGCAATAGCTTTTTCTCTACTTTCAAGTTTTCTCTTCTCAATTAAATGTTTTGCAACTTTTTCATTTTTAACTTCATAGAAAACATCTCCAGCTTCTGGAACATCTTTTAAACCAGTAATAACTACAGGTGTTGATGGGCCAGCTGCTTTAATAGATTTGCCTTTATCATCTTTAATAGTTCTAATTCTACCAATTGATGAACCCAAAACAATTGTATCTCCTACATTTAAAGTACCTCTTTGAACTAAAACTGACGCTACAGGTCCTAAAGCCTTATCAAGTCTAGCTTCAATAACAGTTCCTTTAGATTGTCTATTTGGATTAGCTTTTAAGTCAAGAATATCTGCTTGTAATAAAACCATCTCCAATAAATTATCAATATTTAAATTATTTTTAGCAGAAATAGGACAACAAATTGTTTCACCACCCCATTCTTCAGGTACTAATTCATAAGTCATCAATTCTTGTTTTACTTTATCTATATTTGCATTAGGTAAATCAATTTTATTAATAGCAACAATAATTGGAATTCCTGCAGCTTTAGCGTGATTAATAGCTTCAACTGTTTGTGGTTTAATTCCATCATCAGCAGCAACAACCAATATTGCAATATCAGTTATTAAAATATAAAGTAGCATTTTTAAAGTTGAATAGT
>ERZ772999.11-NODE-11-length-141678-cov-5.485437_pt1 | contig 141678 bp, 112 predicted proteins | sample MGYA00511467_ERZ772999 | MGnify/ENA primary metagenome ERZ772999 (study PRJEB29015, sample SAMEA2738064) | human oral metagenome | biome: human oral; feature: human-associated habitat; material: saliva | place: China | collected 2218 ... | reverse complement strand
GCACGTGATTTGTAATCTCGGGGTCGTTGGTTCGAATCCGACAAGAGGCTCAAAACGAAGTTTACGTTAACAATAGCGGACGATTTCTGAATAAGAACGTCCGCTGTTTTTTTGTTTATACTCCACAGCTTACAAGGCGTATAAGCAGTAGCATTTTTCAACCCTAAGCGGCCCGCCTCTACTCGGAAAATGCTTTATTGAGCACAACCTGTACGAATATAACGTCAGCTCATTTTCCTTAGCCATACTGGGCGCCTGCAATTACGCGCGCCTTCACAGCATCTTACACCATAGGCCTACAAAAGGGCCACATCAAGCCTCTTTTTCCCCCGTAAAGAGCAAGCATACTAACTGCTTATGAAGCCTCACGTCATCTTACGCTCGTGAGAAAAAGGTTGTACGCTCGTGAGCGTACAACTGTATTATCGTGAGAAAAAAGGTCTACGCTCACGATAGTAAAGTCTGCATGCAAGAGATGAACTTCAATTTTTCAAGTTTTCGTGGTTGAAAAATCAAATATAAACCGAAAAAGACAATCGAGAAGAGTGCTCTGACCAAGCCTACTGATCGGCAAGCAAAAAGGCGATACATATTGCGCAAATAGCGTTTGCAAGGAAAGAAACTCCACCCGTTGTTTTTCAAAAATGGTTGACGATCGTAGAAATATCGGTGACAAATGAATAGTGTTCCGCATCCTTTAAGCCTTCGTCCTTCATTTCATCTGCGCCCAAAGGCTCAGTTAGTTCCTTCCAAAACGAAGAACAACGATACCCTGAAGTGCGCAATTGAGTTTTAAGGGTATCGTTGTTGGTAACGATTAAACTACACGCGCCTTTCTATGCTTCATACGTCAAAAGGCGTGCATTCAGAAGGCGCTGTAGGCGTATTAAGGCAGGATTTTTATGGCTGCGCATTGGTCTATTCGCAAGAAAAGCGGCTGACGAGGTAAGTTGCCCACTTGATTTACGCCACGGCGAATCGTAGCTACGCGCAAGCATTTCCCATCAAGCGTATAAATAGCCAACTGCCGGCCGACGTATTGCTCGGCTTCGATACTCAGCAATCCGTCTTTCATCTCGCAAACAATGTTGGGCTGATCGGCGCGCGCCATCTGAATGCTCGAAGGATCCGGATCTTCCGGCAAATAAGAAAGACCTACGTAACAATAGCCACAACCTTGCACGATCATAAGTCCGCACGTAGCCAAGGTTTTTGAGGTGGGGTTGTACATTTGCCAGCAATGCGTATCCGGATTCATACCCCGATCCTTAAAACCATTGGCCGCAAGAAGTTTGTAGACCTCACTTATTTGCGGCGTTGTCACACGTTCCCAAGAAGCGGCCAAGAGATATACGGCGCAAAGTTCGTCCTCGTCGGGCGTAAAAGCGAGCATCAAAAACGGAAACTCGGCATTCTGCGTGGAGAATATCTCCAAGCCGGCACGATCTTGTTCGCCAATCTTCGGATTCATAGCCCAATAATCTGCGGTATAGTTTGTATAGGCTCCACTTTGCAGCATTTCGCTCATCGTTTTCGATTTTTCTTGTCCCCAACTCACACTAAACTGAGGAAAAGGCATATCTACGTGGTCTTTTACTTCGACCGTAAAAGGCATTTCATCCAAGATATTATTGGGATCAAAGGCATCGAGTGTGCCCGGATAAGCACCTGAGATGAGCATTTTGAGCCGAGCGCTTCCGTTACCGACAGATTTGAAGGCGTTGCCTTGAGGTAATACGATCGTACTGTCTTCTGAGGTATAACGAATCACGATGCGCTCGCCTTTGTTTATGTGATTTTGCGTCGCCGTATTATACTTCTTGACATACATGCGATATGTGCGATTAAAAGGTATGGATAGCGTGTTGGCTACTAAAGCGCCATGGTCGTCGTTATTCGTTCGCGCTTGCAAATGATCGGCAGCAAAGAGCAGCAGAACGCAGGCAAGGAGGAAACGGATTGGTCTTATAGTTTTCATTATCAATATTCGTTTATGATTATACTTATGTTTTTAGCGTACAGGTACGATTATCTTTACCGACATAGGCTTTTGCGCACCCTGAGTAGGCATAAAGGTCACAATATATGTACCTGCGGCCAACTTAGATGCAGGTGCATACTGACGACCTGCGACATCGCACACGCCCAAAAGACGCACGCCGGCCGCGGCCTTAATTTGACCGGCCTCAATCTGAACATAGGAAGCCGCCAACGCTTGCTGCATAAGCCCATCTATGACTTCTCCTTCGCCGCACGGAACGGGCAACTCGTTGTTCACACCAACAAAACGCTTCCATACGATCTCAGAACGCCCGGCATTAAGTTTGTCAGCAAAAGTCTGACTCCGCATTTCCGAAAGTGCGACTCCCGCGCCGTAAGATGTGCCACTGAAGAGCGCTTCATTGTAATAGCAATTCTGTACATCGAGCGTAAGGCCGTCAGTGAGCGCCGCAGCGGGAAAAATTGGGCCTAAAGCGCCCGCAGGATCAGTTGCCACCACACGACCGGTGTTGTAAGCATTGCGAATATCAACCGAAGCGCCCTGCAAAGCCATTCCTAAAAGTCCGCCGACACAAGATGCGGCGCTGATCTCGCCGGCATTGAGGCAGTCGACAATGTTTAGGCGGCCGCTTTCCACATAGCCGACAATGCCACCTGCAAAATTGTTGAGCGTATTTACATTGCCGTAATTGATGCATCGACTGATGGTCGTTCCGGATGTGCTACTCATTCCCAAGATTCCGCCAATAGCCACGTCAGACGCGTCTACGTCGGCGCGAGATGTGCAGCCCACAATTGAAGATGGGGTCAAAAAGGATGAAGTTGCGATACCACCCGCATAAGGCTTAAGGCGCGCCTTGACGGTTACGTTTTCGCCCGCGTGGCAATTGATTATTTCAGACCCAACCAAGACAGAAGCAACGCTTGCTACGATTGCGTCGGCCTCAAAATAGCAGTTGGTGAGCGTTAAGTTGGAAATCTTTGCATTTTTGACAATACCAAAGAGCCCGACACCCAAATTAAAGCGGCCGGAGAAACGCATCGTGAGGTTTGAAATCGTATGATTGTCGCCGTCAAACGTACCGCTGAAGGCCTTAAGTGCAGTTCCTTCGGTGCCGAAGTTGTTGCCGATCGGTTTCATCGCCTTTACCGCCTCCATATTTACATCATTAGTGAGCTTAAAGTACTTTCCGGCGTAATCAGTTTCAGTATCGACGGCCAGCGAAAGGTCTTCTATGTCGCCCGAGTTTGAAATTAAGTACGGGTCGTCTTGCGTTCCGCTGCCGCCGCTGTAAGTAAAGTCGCCGGACTTGCGAGTTCCTGTGCCGGTGAGCTGAACTTCAGCGATGGTTTCTCCGGATTGGAGTCGTAAAACAGCTTGCTGAGGGCCCGAAGCTTGAGGCGCGAACGTCACATCAACTTCTACGTTCCCATTAGGCTCGCTCACGGCAAACTTATCCTTGGATAGCGTAAAGACTTTTGCGCCTTCGCCGCTCAAGGATAAGGCTACGTCAGCCGATAAGTTCTTATACGCGACGCTAAGTTTGATTGTCTTTGTTTCACCCTTAGCTACCTGCCCAAAATTCAAGCGATCTTCACCCGCCTGTATGGATGGGTGATCAGGCGCTCCGGCTTCGTAATCCGTAATACTGATATCGTCAAGATTAAATGCCGCATCAAAGCCTTTCGCCGCGGCATAATCGAAGGCAGCATAGTCAGCCCGAACGATTCGCACGCGTCCGGTTTCGACATTAGCCTTTGCGTGGAAACGTTCAACGTCCATTGTGGGCGTAAAAGGCTGCCCTAAGGTTTCCCAGTGTTCACCTTCGTCTTCCGAAACTTGAACACACCAAGCAACCTGCGAAGTTGCGTGCTCTTCATAAGCACGGTAGGAAAATTCAATCACACCTAAGCCGCCCACCTTGTCTTCTTTCATCACCAAGTAAGGCATTTCCTTCATTGACATTCGACTGCCGTAGATGCGAGCCGACACTTTACCATTCGCGAAATCGCTTGAGCTGCCCGATCTCCGGACCGCATACATCGACCACGAAATACCGTTTAAGAGGACGTCGTAATGATTCGGCCTATCTCCGATTCCATCGGCTTTAGCCATTTCAAAATCATAATTCCACCCTTGTGCGGCCAAGTTAGTCGGCAGAAAGAGCACAGCCAACAAGGCCACAAGACAGTAAGTACAAACTTTTTTCATTGTTTTGAGGTTTATAAATTATAGGTTCCAACTATTAGACTTCATTGGTCTGCTTGCCATTCTACGCTTTCCTTGATGGCGCAAAACAGAACTCAACTTTTACAGCGTTAACTTGATTCGCCACAAAGTTAACATTATTTTTTAGGTGAGAACCTTTTGATTACATTTTTTCATAGAAGCCATAAGCAAGAAAAAGCGCCTACCCCTTGATGCCCCAAGCGCTTTATCTCTCACCTCCAATCTTTCCGGAAGTAATTCTACCCGATTTATCAGGCAGCAGAGAGCGATCAGAAGCATCACACTAAAGACTTTCGCAAAGCGGCGACAAAAAAAACAACGCGAGAGCACAAATTTTACTTCCTTTTTTCTCTTTTATTCGGCGGCGTTATCGTAATTTTGCAGCAAAAGTCTAACACTATGTTTGCTATATTCATAAATATCGCAGCGATAATAGGCGGCAGTATCATCGGCGGCCTTACAAAACGCAAAGTTAACGAGCAATATCTCAATGCCTTAAGTACGGGTATGGGCATCGCGGTCTTGGTTCTGGGTATCTATCTGGCTATACAAGATATGCAGAAGAGCACAACGCCCGTCTTGTTCATCATGTGTTTGGCCTTCGGCGGAGTTATAGGTTCGTTTCTCAAGCTGGATGCACGTATGGAGCATTATTCGAAAAAGGTGGGCAAGGCTACGCCCAAGAACATGGGCTCTGCCAACCTCGCAGATGGTATTACGACGGCCGTACTTCTATGTTGCGTGGGCACACTGGCTATGGTGGGCCCTATCCGAAGCGCCATCTACGGCGACGATACTTACCTGATGACGGCGGCCACGCTTAACTTTGTCACCTGCATCGTCCTGTCGTCTTCTTATGGCGTAGGTATTTCGCTCACGTCCGTACCGGTGTTTATCTGGATGTCGTCGTTCTTCCTGATCGGCAAACTCTCGGCCGGCTTGGTTACGGGGGCAAACTCTGAGATCACGGCTAAAATCATGACGGAGACTAATATTGTCGGTGGTGTCTTGATCGCAGCAGCCGGCCTCGGCATTTTGCACATTAAAGACTGCAAGACAGTCAATCTACTTCCGGCTTTGTTCTTACCACTTATTTATTTTCTGATCGTAAACCTCTTTACTTAAGAGTAAATCCTTATTGTACAAACAATTAGCAATTAACACAATCTACTCAGCTCTAGAGTCCGGTGCTGTTTGCGTCGGACTTTTTTTGTGGTATCTGAAACGATGAAAAGCCCGAACGACTTGTAGTATCCCGGCACAAACTGAGCAGTTGGCAAAGCTAAATTCCCTACCTCTCCCCTTGAATTTTCACCGCACAAAGTCCCATTTCTGAAACCTTGCACCCCATTATTGCACGCGCAGATTTGATCTGCTCAAATTTTCACCACGGTGAAACGCTCGTACGCTCGTGAGAGTAGACACGTACGCTCACGATAAGAAGGTCTTTTCATCACGATAAAAAAACGCGTAAACCAACACCGGACGCGCAATAATAGGACTTGCCTTGCCCTTTTTCCAAAGAAAAGCAGCGAAACGCCCGCCCTACTTCTTGCCATTGCAGATCAAGTAGCATTATATCGGAAGCGGGCGGGCATCATATAAGCCGGCAGCCTGACGACATAAACAATAAGGCGCGCCACGTGAAGTGCGCGGCGCATTGGGCGCGACTTACGCTTTCGACCGTTGGCCTTCTCCATAAAGGATTAGCAGTTGCCTCACCGGCGTGTAGTTGCCATCGCAAACCAAGAAGCGTTAAGACATTGAACTGAGCGACGAGTGAGCCGACAGCAGACGATGCTTAAGCAAAAAATGGCGCGCATAAAAAAAACTGCAACGCTTCGCAGAGAAACATTGCAGCATACTTTACAGCCATAGACCTATGACGTGCTTCAAATGCCTATGTGCTTACCACGTATTATAATGGATGTTTTCTTTTTTAAACTTATCCTTGGGCGTAGATGGTGCTTTCGGATAGCCGATCACAATAACATTGAGGGGAATTGCATTGTCGGGAAGTGAAAGTATGTCGGCCACCTTACCCACCAAGTCTTCATTCGGATAAACGGCCGTCCAGACTGCTCCAAGTCCGAAGCTGTGAGCGGCCAAAAGGATATTCTCAGTGGCAGCCGAACAATCCTCAACCCAAAATCGGCTTGGACGGCCCTGTTTATCAACAACTGCGGTATCGCCACACACCACTATGGCTGCCGGAGCTTGCGCTGCGAAACCGGCATAAGGCAGATTGTTGCCCAACGTTTGAAGCGTCTGCTTATCATCTACGATGACATACTTCCAAGGTCGCATATCAACGGCTGTCGGTGCGGCCATTCCGGCCCGCGCCAAACTATCCAAGAGCGTGCGCCGCACCGGCCGGTCAGCATATTCGCGCACGCTGGTGCGCGTCATAATATTATCGAACACAACTTTGTCAACAGGCGCAGCAGCCTCGCCCGAAAAGGCCAACGAACGCACTAAAGCCACGATGAAAGCAAGGGCCAGGACGATAGAGATAATCTTATATTTGTTCATTTCTTCTTAACGTTATTCGGTTTTTTATCGAGGTCCTCAGCCAGATTGAGCAGTGTGCCCACGGGGCAGAAGAACGTGCACCACGGCCGCGGGATAAATAAGCTCAACCCAATAAATGAGGCCGAGAAAATCACTACGCCAAGCGGTGCAACACTGAAAAGGAAACCGGAGAAAGGCTCGTAATCTAACAGCCAAGCTCCATAGCCAAACCAGAGTAAGACCAAGAGCGCCATCAACACATAGAAGCGCAAATTGCGCAAGCGCTTGTAGGCCTTAGCCGGAATACGCACCTTAGGCAAGGGCAGGCGTAAAGCCAAATCTTGGAGTGCGCCGTAGGGACACACCCATTGGCAGTAATAATTCTTTTTGCCGAAATATGGCATCAAGATGGCGAGCAACAGCATAGCGAAAGTGGGCAGTACGAGTAGCGGATCAAAGCCGTTCATCAGCCACCCGCGCAGTAGGGAAACAGAAATAAACTGTCCGCACCAGAAGCCGCAGACGAGGACATTGAGGCTAAGCGCTAAAAGGCGCACCCACTTCTTGCCACGCAAAACCGTAGCGGCCAAAAGGCCAAAACCCAAGACCAAGAAAACGGCAATGGTCTTAGGCCAACCCAAAGCCGGCGTAGGGAAAGCGTCAACTTTTTGCTGCTCATAGGCTACAAGGGCTGCCTGCATGTTGAGATTGATCGCCCGACTTGAGAAGGTGGCACCACTAACAGCATCGACCTTGGCTTGCACCAAATCGTGCGCCTTTTTTCCCTGCCACGCCTCCAAAACCTTCACAGCTTGGGTGAAGAATGAGGGCGTCTCCGTATTGTCAAGTGGCAGCACCTGCTGCACGATACTATCTTTGTCGATAAAAATGAAGAGCGGCACAGGGCCGGCAAAGCCTTTCACATCGGGCGCAAAATGGTCCGTTCGCAAAATTGTACCCTCGTTCTGCCCGGCGGACGTCGATACGCGCCAGATTGCTGTATCCTTTTCCGTCAGCACAGCCTCCTTCAGTCCGAGTGCGGCCAATTGCTGCGACGTTGGAGCTGCGAAAGACGCCGGAGCAGACACATTGCCTCCCTCCTGCACCATCGTAAGCGGCCGGCCAAACCATTTGCCGGCGCTAACGGCCGTAGCCGCTAAAAGAAGAAAAACGACGAGCAGCGAAAGAAGCCGCTCGCCGTTTATAATCCATTTGTTCATCACGTTATTTTACGTACTTGGTATACGCATCCAGTGCCGCCTTCACATTAGCAGCCAAAGCCTTGCTGGAAAAAGTAGCGCCACTGACTGCGTCCACACTCATCGTTGCGGCTTTCTTGGCAGCCTTTCCCTTAAACTGATTTTGCACCGTCACGGCCTTGTCGAAGAAAGAAGGCGTCTCGTTGTTGGGGAGTGCATATACCTTTTTGCATTTACCGGAATTGTCTACATAAACCAAAACCGGCACAGGGCCGCGATAGCCTTGCACATTGGCGGCAAAAGGCGTAGAGTTGATTACATAGCCCAAGGCCTTTCCTTTGAGCGTAACGGCCCAAATGCCGTCGTGTTTCTGCTCCAGTTGAGCTCCGGTCAGACCAAGTTTTGTCAATTGACGCCCATTCGGCGCAACCGTTTGAGTGTTGACGACTACTTTCGGCGCTGCCTGCAAAAAGCCCACAGACGAAGCACTTCCAACCAAGGCCAGCGCCAGCGTAAGAATTAAAGTTGAACGTTTCATATTGTTGTATTGATTTTATTTCGACCACATTGTGCAGTCGTGATTTGTCTCTATTTACCACTAACCCTCACGTAGGAAATCAAAAGCCTCATAGATTTCTTCGCGCTCGGCGTGTTGGTCTGTAAAAATACGTCCCACATCACCCAAGAAGGTGACGTTGATGACTCCACCAACATTTTTCTTATCGTGAAGCATTAGTTCGTAAAGTGTATCATAGTCGTCGCACGAGAACTCGAAGCGACCATAATTCTCGATTAAGTAGCGCACAGTTTGCCGCAAGCGCTCAAGCGGGAAATCCCGATGCACGTGACTCAAATAGAGTTCGCAAATCATTCCTTGTGCGACACAAAAGCCGTGTAGTTGCGGAGACTGGCGACGAAACGACAAGGTCTCAAAAGCATGGCCAACAGTGTGGCCAAAGTTTAGCGCTTTACGCAAGCCGTGTTCTTGAGGATCTTCGGCGACAATGCGCTGTTTGAGTGCGATACTCTCGCCTACCATCTTCTGCAGGCGTTCAAAATCGGGCGCAGCCAAATCGAAGTCCAAATGTTCCGCCCACGCTTGCACATCATTTAATAAGGCGTGCTTCAGCATCTCTGCGTAGCCCGAGCGAAGATTGTCGGCATCGAGTGTACGCAGGAAAGGCGTATGTATCCATACACGCTGAGCCGGACAAAAGACGCCAATCTCGTTTTTCAGTCCGTTAAAATTAACGCCCGTCTTACCACCGACAGCGGCATCGACCATAGCCAGCAACGTAGTCGGGACATTGATGAAGTCGATCCCACGCTTAAACGTAGCCGCAGCGAAGCCGCCCAAGTCAGTGACCATCCCGCCGCCCAGACATATTATTAATGAGTGGCGCGTAGCTCCATGTGTCTGCAGAAAAGCCCATACTTGCGACAAGGTATCAAGATCTTTATGAGCATCTGTCGAAGCGATGACGACGTCAGGCGAATAAAGCGAAGCACTATCGCCCAGTAGTGGGCGACAAAAGCGCTCGGTCTGCAAGTCGGCAAGCACGAAAATACGATCGTAGCCTGCCTGCGACAAACGGCCGACGGCTTCAGGCAAATTTTCGACAAGTAGTACGTGCTGTTCCATTTCTAAAACTCCACAAACATTTAACCGCGCGACGAGGGTGAACGTTGGTACCTCGCGGCGACTTATTCGTCTTTCTCAAAGCGCTCAATAGCCTCCCGAAAATCGGCCGGCACCTCTACGCTCTTCTTCTCTTTTAAAGAAAAACAAACCATCACCGTGGCGCAACGACAGACAACGGTATTTGTTTTCACGTTAACTGCACGCTGCTGCAAGGTAAAGCTCTTTTTGCCAATATGGGGGATGCACGTTTCTACAACGATCTCATCTCCATAAAAGACGGGATGGAAAAAATCGGCACTGATATTAGCAACAATTGGCACAATACCATGCGCTTTTCCATCTGCCCCCATTACAGAATTGAGGTAGTCCATCTTGCCCAAGTCATAATAGCTGAAATACGCATTATTATTGACGTGACCATAAGAGTCAGCATCATTAAAACGTATCTGTATAGGCATTCTTCTGCGATACGTAAGCTCGTCTTTTGGTTCTTCCATACTTTAATATGTTCGTGGCCTACGGCAACTTTTATGAGTTGGCGCAGCACCGCATCGTTGTTGTTTTAATCAAAATAAGTACGGGCGAGAGATGCGATTTTGGCGCGATCAACGATCGTATCGAGCGTATCCGGGTCAACACGGCATAAATCGCGCAACGCATAAACGGCATTTTCCTCGTCAGTATTGTCGACAAAGACGAATGTGAAAAGATGATTGCGAGCATCTAAGATTTTAATTGCACCACGACAATAGTCGGCCATGCGATCTTGATGCGATAATTGCGCCGTAGCGTAGCGTAGCAACGCGTCTATAAAATCACTTCGTTCGTCCATAATCAAAATTAGCAGGAGCAAAGTGCATAAGTTCACACTTTAAGCCTCTTCTGCGTGATGCAAAGTTACTACAAGAAACAGCGGGCGCAAAAAAAATGTGGCCTTTAATGGGATAAAGCCGCAAAACTCCTCATAAAAAATGGGAGAAAGAGGAGAAGGAAAGCCTCAATCTCTGTATTTTTGCACAAGTAAAAACGAAAGATTATTTATGAACTTAGATTTACGTCCTCTTGCCTTACCGGCCGCCCCTTGCGGCGAAAAAACGCTCTTGATCGCGGGTCCTTGCGCCGCAGAGACAGAGGCTCAAGTAATGCAGACAGCACGCGAATTGGCGAGCTTTGGCGTTAAGATCTTTCGTGCCGGCATTTGGAAGCCACGCACCAAGCCCGGCGGATTTGAGGGAAAAGGCTTGGAAGCGCTCCCCTGGCTACGCCGCGTCAACGATGAACTGGGGATGATCACGGCTACTGAGGTGGCAACGCCTACTCACATTGAGGCAGCACTCAAAGCGGGCGTCGGGTTGCTGTGGATTGGCGCACGCACGGCGACGAACCCTTTTGCTTTGCAAGATATGGCAGAAGCATTGCAGGGAGTAGATATTCCCATCTTGGTGAAAAACCCCGTAAACCCTGACATAGAACTATGGATTGGCGGACTACTAAGACTGAACCAAGCAGGCGTAAAGCGACTTGGGGTTATCCATCGCGGCTTCTCTACTTACGGAAAAAAACCATATCGCAACGACCCCATGTGGAGCCTTCCGATTGAGCTACGCCGACGCTTCCCGGATCTGCCTATTATTGGAGATCCAAGCCACATAGGCGGAAAGCGCTCACTGATCGCTCCGTTGGCACAGCAAGGTTTAGATTTAGGTTTTGATGGTCTGATTATCGAGACGCATTGCTCGCCTGACAAGGCTTGGAGTGACGCTTTTCAGCAAATCACACCAGAAGTTTTGGAATCCATAATCGGTCAGCTTGTTATACGAGATCGGAGAAACGAAGCGATACAATTAGAGGAGATGCGGGCACAAATAGATCGCCTTGACAATTCTCTTATTCACCTGCTGGTAGAACGAATGCAGATCAGCCGAAAAATTGGCGCTTATAAAAAAGCTCACAACCTAACCATCGTACAAGCCAAACGCTATGACGAAATCTTAAAACGCAATTTTGAGCATGGCGCATCGCACGGAATGACGCCTCAATTCATCAAGGCCATTTTTGAAGCTATTCATGAAGAAAGTATACATCGACAAGCAGAAATCATGCGCGATTAAACGGCAGTCTGTCCTCTCTTTGTCGAATCAAAAGCCAATAATTTCTTCAGCGCTTTTCTCAAAAAAAAAACTTAGGATTCCTTTGTTAGGATAATCAAATCCTTTACTTTTGCCGTGTAATAGCAAACTAATACAGAAATAAACCTCGCGATTTGTGTAGCCAAACCATTTTAAGAGCTTCCCATAGCGGGATTCCCAAACGACGATCTTTGCTGTATTATCCCTTTCTGCTTACACTGAAATAGCGAACTAACAATAAAGAATATGATATGAAACACACCTTTAATACCGTAATGTACGCAGCGGTTTTAGCGCTTGTGCTGATTTCTACTTTACCGACACAAGCACAAACAATTGCAAGCTATACCATCAAAGGCCTTGTTGTTGATTCTGCCAACGCACAGCCGGAACCTTATGCCACAATCAGACTCTATCAAGCAGAGAAGCACAAGCACTCAATAGCCACCGGCGTGGCAGATGCACAAGGCATTTTCAGCCTTACTTGCACGCAAGCGGGCCAATATACGCTCGAAGCGGCAGCTTTGGGCAAAGGATTTTGCAGCCGCGACTTTGTTTTGGCTGAGGAAAAACAAGTTGATTTGGGCCGACTCGCATTATTTATGAGCGAAAGCGATTTAAAGACGGCCGTAGTTACGGCAAAAGCGCCTTTGGTGAAAGCTTCGGGCGACCGCATTAATTATGCCGTAAAGGATGATCCGGAATCTAAGACACAAAGTCTTTTGGATATGCTGCGAAAGGTGCCACTCGTGACCGTTGATGGGCAAGATAAAATTACGGTTAACGGCAGCGGGAGTTTCAAAGTCTACGTTAATGGCCAGCCCAACAAACTCATGAGCAGCAATCCCGGAGAAATATTCAAAAGTTACCCAGCATCGGCGGTAAAAAGCGTAGAAGTAATCACTAATCCCGGCGCAAAATACGACGCAGAGGGAGTTTCCGGTATTCTCAACATTATTATGCAGACGCAAGACAACACGAACGGCTACACGTTAACGCCCGGCATTCGTGCGAGTCAGCGAGGCATAAACGAAAGTTTGTTTGCAATGGTCAAGCAAGGGAAACTGACGCTCTCAGGCAATCTTAATCTTTTTCAAAGCAAATCCATCCCCACTGATCTTTTAATTGAGCGAAAAACCTTCTCGGCTCCCGGCTACTTACTCTTTCACAACGAGGGAACAGCCACACAACGCTCACACGGCAATATGGGTAGCCTCGAGGCAAGTTACGAATTTGATGCGCACAACTTACTCAGCGTTTCAAGCAACTGGTGGGGTTTCCGGCAAAATCAAGATGTAACGGGTGAAACACGCCTACTCAAGGACGGCGTCACCTACTTAGGCGGCAATCATCGCTCAGGCGCACTGAAAAATGGAATGGACAACATTGAAATCGGCGTTGACTATCAGCACGCCTTTAAACGCCCCCGGCAAAAGCTGACGTTCTCTTATCATTATAGTAATGGAAAGACGACAGCCGACAACTTCTATTGGTTTCATCAAGTCGTAAATCAATCCGGACTGCTTGACCAACTCACAAAAGGCACAATGAAGTCGCCGGAACACACGGGGCAAATCGACTTTACCACACCGCTTTCAGCAAGTCTGACGCTGTCGACCGGCGTGAAGTATATCGCGCGCAGAAACGTCAGCGATTTCGACGAACTTACGCGGCCTTCTGAAACGTCAACGCCATTAACGCCTGACCCTTCTCGTTCTTCTCATTATTGTCACAACAACAATATCGGCGCAGCTTATGGCGAATGGGCTTATCAGCGCGATGCTCTCGCCTTGCGCCTCGGTCTACGCTTCGAGACTTCACGCATTGAAGTAAAGTATCCTGATGGTTCAAAGCCTTCTTTCTCCAAGACACTCAACGATCTCGTGCCATCAGTCAGTGCAAGTTGGAATCTCTCCCCCACTCAAATTATAAAAGCCAACTATAACCTGCGCATTAACAGACCGAGCATAGATGCTCTCTCGCCCTATGTGGCGCGCAACTCTCCGGGAATGCTGAGTTATGGTAATCCGAATCTGACCAGCACGCGTTGGCACAATTTTGAGTTGGGCTATAATCGCTTTGGACGCGTCCTAACCCTAATGGCCTCACTCGAATATACGACAACGACCAACGAAATGTCCAATTACAGCTTCTTTGACGGACGCTTGCTCAACTCAACCTATGGCAACCGCACTCACGCAAAAATCGGTACGTTCAACCTCAATGTAATGTGGAATGCAACAAAGACTACGCGCCTCAACGTCAACGCTGCCCTCAACTATGATGACTACAAATCATACGCAAGCGGCGAGCACAATCACGGGTACAGCGGCTCGGTCTTTGCTAATCTGACGCAGGATCTTTGGTGGAAACTAAAATTGGGTGTCGTGGGTGGCTACTTCCGCGGCAGATACACGCTACAAGGCTCGCAACCCTCATTTCATTTCAACAGCCTTTCGCTCACGCGCTCTTTCTTAAAGGACGACCGCTTAACGGTAACGTTGGTGGGAGCCAATCTTTTCTTCCCACAATTAAAAATGACGAACGAAACCATCGGAAAAGACTTCACCAACATTCAGCGTTTCACCGTGCACGAGAATATGGTGTTTGCCGTCGGCGCAACCTGGCGCATCGGCCATTTGAAAGCAGCCGTCAAGAAAGCAGATCACACGATCTCAAATCAAGACGTGATTAAACAAAAGAACAACCAGGGCACACAAGCCGTAGGTATGTAATATGACGAGGCCGGAGCAGTAATCTTTAGACCTGCTCCGGCTTTACTATATATTATATAATGTGTAGCCGATGTAGAATAGACTACACTTAATCTGCAAAAGATGAGTTTTTCATCCACCTCACTACTCCGTTAATCCTTACTCAACTACCACTACCCCATTGTTTATACTTCGCAGCATAAACAAAAATAACGACAAAACAGATTAAAGGGACGATAAAGGCAAAAGCCATCGACGTTTGCTCCGCTATGGCAGCCATCAGCGTTGGTGCAGCGGCACCACCCACTATTGTCATAATAAGATAAGACGAAGCGCGCTTTGTCGCCTGACGTAATCCGCGAATGGAGAGGGCAAAAATCGTCGGAAACATGATACTTTCGCAGAAGTAAACGCCCAATAAGGCCACCACGCCGATGTTCCCGCCAAAGAAGACGATTAGCATCGTGCCACCCATAGCCAACAAAGCATAAAACGCGAGCAAGCGTTCAGGACGTATGCGTCCCATTAGCCAACTCCCCGTCAAGCGGCCGACCATAAAGAGTCCCATACAACCAAACGACAACAAAAGTGTAGCGGTCTGATTCGAGAGTCCCACTTCGGAAGTCGTCGTAAAATTGATAAAGAAACTATTGATGCCCGTCTGGGCTGCAACGTAGAGGAAGAGCGCCACAAGTCCGAACGTAAAATGACGCTGTTGCCAAAGACTACGGCCTATCTGCTCATCGCTTGTTTCAGATTCATCGCCACCCACCTCAGGCCACTTCACGCGTGCAAAAGCAAAAACAGCCAGCCAGACAATAATACCGATCACGGCATAAGGCAGTACGACGTCATCGTCTTGTGCACCGGAGCGAAAGAGAAAGATACCCACTAGAGGACCAAGAATCCAGCCCAAACCATTAAAAGATTGGGCGAAGTTGATACGACGTTCTGCTCCTTCAGGCGCACCAAGCACTGTGACGTACGGATTTGCCGATGTCTCCAAGCAAGTTAGGCCGCAACCTAAGATAAACAAACAGCCGACAAAGAAGTAAAAGGAAAACAAATTGGCGGATGGAAGCAGACTACCGGGCACAAAGAGCAATGCACCGAGCCCAAACAAGCCTAAGCCGGTCAAAACGCCGGCCCGATAACCAAAGCGACTGATCAACTTACCCGCAGGTAGCGCCATCAAGAAGTAGCCGCCGTAGACGGCGTTCTGCACCAGCGCCGACTGCATCATAGAAATATTGAGTGATAGCTGGAAATGCTTATTCAATACGTCCAGCATACTATGAGCAAAACCCCACATAAAGAAAAGTGTGGTAATAAGCAGAAAAGGAAAGAGGTAGTTTTTACCCTCTTTTGTCGTCGTGATAGACCATTTCATACAAAATAATTCTTTATTTGTTTTCTATTTTTCGCCGATCGGCCGATTTGCGCGCATTGAGGCCTTGCGATTGAGGCCCTAATGCAAAGTACCAAATGGCGGCGATGCCACTTTTTAGTTCTTCGCGTGTGCAAAATTAAAGCAAATGCCCCATTTCCCCATTAGTTGTACCTCAAAAAGCGTGCTAATATCTTAAAAGCGTGCAGCCTTACGCAAAAATACATCCCACAACGTCAAGTTACTTAAGAATATGACTACCTTTGGCGCAATGCTTCATCCGCTATTATTTATATACAACTGAAAGTATGTTAGACTTTGCTGCTATAGATTTTGAAACGGCCAATCAAGCGCGCAGCAGTGTCTGCTCGGTCGGCCTCGTCGTCGTAAGAGGCGGCGAGCAGGTCGATTCTTTTTACGCGCTTATACGCCCTGAGCCAAACTATTATTGTTATTGGAACTCACGCATTCACGGATTGCGTCAATCTGACACGGAAAATGCACCTGTGTTTAGCAAGGTTTGGACTGAGATCGCACCGCTTATCGAAGGGCTACCCTTGGTAGCGCACAACTGCCGCTTCGATCAGGGCTGCCTTAAAGCCGTCTTTCGCGTCTATCAAATGGATTATCCCGACTATACTTTCTTGGATACGCTGACAGCCGCGCGCCGCGCACTCCCCCATTTAGACAATCATCAGCTCCACACCGTGGCTGCCGCCTGCGGTTACCAACTTGAACAGCATCACCACGCGCTATCCGATGCGGAAGCCTGTGCTGCCATTGCGAAATTGCTATTGTAGCCCCTCTACAGAACCCGAATCTACCTCGAAATCTCTACGTTTTCTACGCATTCATCTTTTATATAGAATGCGCCCAACTTGCTTTTCCGTCGTTTGCTCCCGGCAAACTAGCGTTTGGTGACGGCAAACCATCGTTTCTTTCCGCCAAACTATCGTTTGCTCCCGGCAAACGAAACAACAAGGCATTATACGCGCCGGTAAATAAGCGGCCACTTCGCACCATTGCCCTCTTGTCAACCATTCTTCAGTAATACTACAAAACCACAAGGACAGACTTCCTGCAAACATGACATCCATCTCCCGCTATCGCATCATAATATTGACCGATAGCCTCATCTGCCACGCATTGTCAAGGGGTATCGCAACAAAGTCAGACAAACTGATCCGCAAAAGACACTGACAAGATTACATTTTGGCACAACGCTTGCTTATTTAGGGACATACTCACCCCAAAGGGTGATAAAGCGAAAGAAATTTCAAATATCACGCCTCAAATATCAGGTTTGGCACGCCACTTGTATTTTAGTGAGCAGATAAATAAGTAAACAACAATAAAACAAAATATAACTATGGGAAAGATTATTGGTATCGACTTAGGAACGACCAACAGTTGCGTGGCCGTTTTTGAAGGCAACGAACCTCAAGTAATAGCCAACAGCGAAGGAAAGCGCACGACGCCTTCTGTCGTAGCCTTTGTTGATGGCGGAGAACGCAAGGTGGGCGACCCCGCCAAGCGTCAAGCAATTACGAACCCGACACGTACGATCTATTCGATCAAACGCTTTATGGGTGAAACCTTCGATCAGGTGCAGCGGGAAAAGGATCGCGTACCTTATGAGGTAGTGAAGGGCGAAAACAATACGCCGCGCGTGAAAATAGACGACAGACTCTATACGCCGCAGGAGATTTCAGCAATGATTCTTCAGAAAATGAAGAAGACGGCTGAGGACTTCTTGGGCGAAGAGGTGAAGGATGCAGTCATCACCGTGCCGGCTTATTTCGGCGACGCGCAACGTCAGGCTACAAAAGAAGCCGGTCAGATCGCCGGTCTCAACGTGCGCCGTATCGTGAACGAGCCTACGGCAGCAGCTTTGGCTTATGGTTTGGACAAAACCAAGCAGGACGCAAAGATTGCCGTGTTCGACTTAGGCGGCGGTACGTTTGACATTTCTATTCTTGAATTGGGCGGCGGCGTATTTGAAGTGCTCTCGACCAATGGTAATACGCACTTGGGCGGCGACGACTTCGACCACGTCATTATCAATTGGTTGGTAGAGGAATTTAAGAACGACGAGGGCGCTGACTTGACGACCGACCCGATGGCTATGCAGCGCTTGAAGGAAGCTGCGGAAAAGGCGAAAATAGAATTGTCTTCTTCGACGACAACGGAAATCAACTTACCTTATATTATGCCGGTGGGCGGCGTGCCCAAGCACTTGGTAAAGACACTCACACGTGCAAAGTTTGAGGCTTTGTCTCACCAGTTGATAGAAGATTGCAAGGTGCCGTGTCTGGAAGCCTTGAAGGCTGCAGGTCTGCAACCGAGCGACATCAATGAGGTGATCCTCGTCGGCGGTTCAAGCCGTATCCCCGCTGTGCAGCAAATGGTAGAAAGTTTCTTCGGCAAAGCGCCTTCTAAAGGCGTTAACCCGGACGAAGTCGTAGCTGTGGGCGCTGCCATTCAAGGCGCAATCCTTAATAAGGAAAGCGGTGTGGGCGATGTAGTCCTCTTGGACGTAACGCCGCTCTCACTCGGTATCGAAACACTCGGTGGTGTGATGACGAAACTCATCGATGCCAACACGACAATACCGGCCAAGAAGAGCCAAGTATTCTCTACTGCCGAAGATAACCAGCCGGAGGTGACGATCCACGTACTTCAAGGCGAACGTCCTATGGCGGCGCAGAACAAAAGCATTGGCCGCTTCAATTTAACGGGCATCACGCCTGCTCGCCGCGGCGTTCCGCAAATCGAAGTAACCTTTGATATTGACGCCAACGGTATCTTGAACGTCAGTGCAAAAGACAAAGCTACGGGCAAAGAGCAAAGTATTCGTATCGAAGCTTCAAGCGGTCTGACGAAAGAGGAGATCGACCGAATGAAAGCTGAAGCCGACGCAAACGCGGAAGCAGACAAGAAGGAGAAAGAACGGATCGACAAACTGAACCAAGCGGACAGTATGATTTTCTCTACGGAGAATCAATTGAAAGAACTTGGTGAGAAACTCCCGGCCGACAAGAAGGCGCCGATCGAAGCTGCACTCCAAAAGCTCAAAGATGCGCACAAGGCACAAGACCTCGCCGCCATCGACACCGCAACTGCCGAACTCAACAATGCTTGGCAAGCCGCCAGCGCTGAGATGTACCAACAGACAGGTCCTCAGCCAGGCGCCGAAGCTGGTCAGCAAGAGCCGCCAAAGCAGGACGACACCATCCAAGACGCAGATTTTGAGGAAGTGAAGTAAAAGTAAATTAAGGATGATATAGTCCCCAATGGTATTTCTACCTTTGGGGACTTTTATATAATAAATAGTCAATGTGGGATCGATGCGAATGTCATTTCATAAAGACTTATCACTTTCGCACATCTCTGAAGCACAATATAAATATAGGATAACGATCTTCCCAAGAAAGGAGCGTACCTTTTCAGCAAAAGGTGCGCTCCTTTTTCGTAAAAAGTACGGACGTTTTGACCAAAAGGTGCGGATCTTTTCCTTAAAAGGAACGTACTAATCCTTGAGAGGGTCATTCACGCGATCAAGGAAATTCAGACAGAGTAAATAATTGTGGCACTATCTCATTTTATCCCGCTTTCTGTCGCTTAGAAAAGATGTAAGAAAGAATAAATGCTTACATTTGCATGCTTCTTCTGCCGCAGGTGGCGGGAGGACGAATGAAACACACATCAAGAGGCAAGGGCGGTGAAAGCCGTTGGCGTCTATATTAAACCCAACTTGAGTGCTGTGTACCGCTTAAGTACTTTCAAGAGATGAGGTCGGTCGCAGCGCAAATATTTGTAGAGTTAAACTTATGAGTAACCCCATCTTCCACTTCTTTCGTCGGATTTCCGGACATGAGAACAAAACTTTAGGCGGCGGACCTAGCGCGGCCTTGCAAGGTACAATTTGCGCTTTAGTTGCCGCAATTTGTTATGGACTTTTGCCGACGCTCGTTCTTCCGATGAGTGAGTCAAACGCAGCGGCAAATCCTGAAGATTTCATGTCCAACCTCTCGATTCTCTTCTATCGATTTATGAGTGCGGCCGTCATAATAGGCCTCTTTATGCTCATTAAGAGAAAGAGTTTTCGCATCACGCGCGGCGAACTCGTTACGCTACTCTACCTTGCATTCCTGTCGGATGGGTCTGCACTTTTCCTCTTTGGTGGTTATCAGTATATGTCGACCGGTGTAGCTACGACGCTTCACTTTATGTATCCGGCCTTCACAACGATCTTGATGATGATGTTTTACAACGAAGCACGCAAGCTCTCGACCATCATCGCCGTGACGCTGGCTGTTGTCGGAGTGGGCGTACTTTCTTGGCAATCAGACGGGACAGTAGATTGGCGCGGCGTTATTATCGAGTTGATTTCCGCCCTTTGCTATGCGCTCTACTTGATTCGAGTGAACCGCTCGCGAGTTAGAGATATGGACGCTTTGAAGATGACGTTCTATATTATGCTGCTCGGCGCCATGATCTTTATGGGCTACGCACTCTTAGAGAACAAATTTGAGATGATCACTACCCAAACTCAGCTTGTTTCGCTTTCGATTATGGGCCTCGTAAGTACGGTTGTGACCAACCTTTGTTTGATTGTTGCCGTTAAGAATATTGGTTCTACAATGACGTCTGTTTTAGGCGCACTCGAGCCGCTGACGGCCGTCACCTTAGGCTTGATTTTCTTCAACGAACCATTGACGACGAGCATCCTTATTGGTTTAGCACTCATTATCCCTGCCGTGATTATGATCATCTTCACACGCGGACGAAAATAAGATTACACTCATGAGTTTCTTCAAAAAACTATTCGGCGCGTCCGAAGAACCGACGGAAGAAAAGGCCGCCAAAGACGCTGAGCGCCGTTTCAACATTCTTTGTGACGATGGCTTACGCGCAAAGCAAATGGGGATGGCCAACTTTGCTGAAAAATGCTTCACGGAAGCGCTGGAGATTAAGCGCGAACTTCGCGTCGTGGGCTTTTTGGCTGAAGTGCAGTTGATGCAGCAAAACTATTCTGCTGCGCTGCCCCTCTTGCAAGAACTTCACGCTGAAGAAGCCGGCAACTTGGAAATAGGTTTGCTACTGGCGAATACGTATGGAGAGACAGAAGACTACGCATCGATGCAGCAAGTCTGCTCGGCGCTCGCGGACATTGAGGCGAAGGAGCCGCGACTCCTTTATTTGTCGGCTAAGGCCGCGCACGCATTAGACCGGCACGAGGAAGCACTCAACTTTCTCGATGAGGCGATCAGCGAGCGTGCGGATTATGCACAAGCTATCCAACTGCGTGTGCAAGTGCTTTCAGCTTTGGCGCGCTACGACGAAGCTTTGGTTGATGCTGAGCGCTTAATAAAGGAATCACCGGACCATGAGGATTATGCACTGCTCCAAGCTGAGACGCTTGCGGCGGCAGGACGTTGCGCCGAAGCTGAAGCTGCGTGTGAAAAAGTAAGCGAACTGAATCCGTTTAACATAGAAGCCCACGCTCTGTTAAGTCGGCTGGCCGAACAGAGTGGAGACTTGGCCAAAGCAATTACGCATTGCGACGATGCCATCGCCTTGCAACCCGCCAACCCCAACCTCTACGACCGCCGAGCAGCACTATTGCGCAAAAATAACGCACCGGAAGCTGCCGAGGAAGATGTAAAAAAGGCGGCCGACTTGCGCGCCGGCGAGCACGACGAGTAATAGGCTTCCTAGTTCTACCATGGCTGAGCACCCCGCAGATTTTGAAAGCAACATATAAGATATTGAAACGATGAAAGATTACCCCAAATGGCTTTTGGCCTTGGCTTTTCTGAATATCATCCCGATATTCCTCAGCGTATTCTTTCTCTTTGGCGGACTATTCAAAGCGCCGAGTAGCCGGGGAACTTTTATAGGGCTTCTCGTTTATCTCTTGGTCAACTTATTATGGATACTGCCTATCGTAGCCTTTTTTGTAGGCCTCAACGACTATCGCAGAGGTTATGAAAAACGCGGCATCGCCCTACTCGTGTGTGGCAATCTCTTGACGCTCCTTGATTTCTTGCTGATATTTTAGTGACAACACCCCACAACAACGTGGCGCGGAAGTGAATTGTACCCCTTCCGCGCCACTTTGTATAGAAAAGCCTGTCGATAAGTTTGCTGTTAAAGCGTTTTGTAACGCTTCGACGGACGATGAGATTCCACTGAAAACGTTTACGCTCGTGAGGAGAAGAGTTTTTCCTCACGAGCGTACGCGTTTATCATCACGAGCGCAAAGGTGTACGCTCGTGAGCGTACACGACAGGGACAGGCCCTGCAAGTTGTAGTATTAACTAAACGCCTTACGAAAGTGCGAGTTTAATAATTGAGCAGCGAACTATCGCCATAACTTAAAAAGCGGAAATCGTGCGCAAGTGCGTAATCATAAATAGCGCGCCAATTGCCGCCAACGAAAGCCGAAACCAGCAGCAAGAGCGTGCTTTGCGGCTGATGAAAATTCGTGACCATCGTCTTCACAATCTTATACGTATAGCCCGGCGCGATGATGATCTGCGTGGCCGTATGCAAGACGCTCATATTATTTCGGTCCAAATAAACTAAGATTTCACGTAAAGCAGCCTCCGGGGTCAGCTTTTCTTCCGTTGAAGTCTCATATTCGTAAGGCAACCATTGCGGCACGTGCAAATCCTCGGGCGTGACGTGAGGGTTACGATGAATCAAGACGCCGATATAATAGAGACTCTCCAGCGTGCGCACACTGGTCGTGCCGACAGCTATACACGAGCAGTCGTGGGCCAAGAGGTGCTCAATGTTTTGCCGACTCACGGCAATCCATTCTGCGTGCATCGTGTGGCCTTCTATCTCTTCGCTCTTCACAGGTTTGAAAGTTCCCGCCCCTACATGCAACGTAATCTCATCGCGTACAATACCGGCCTCATCCAAACGCCGAAGAACGTCATCGGTAAAATGGAGTCCGGCTGTCGGTGCAGCCACAGAGCCTTCAATTTTCGAATAGACCGTCTGGTAATTGTTGAGATCGCTCTGCTCCGTTTGGCGATTTAAGTATGGCGGAATGGGCAATTCGCCAATGGCATCCAACACTTCAGAGAAGCTAACTGCATCATCGCCCCAGTCGAAGGCTATTTCGAAACCCGTTCCCGCAGGGCCCTTGTACTCAGCCGTAAGGAGTAGTTCCCTTTCCCCTACTTTAACCGTGCGCTCTAAGCGCCCCTCCTTCCATTTCTTCATATTGCCGACTAAACACGTCCACGTGACGCGGCGCGTAGCGGCAAATGATTGCTGGTAATCGGCAGGCGTATGCGGTTCTAAGCAGAAGATCTCAATAAGTGCGCCCGTCAATTTCTGAAAATGAAGGCGCGCAAAGATTACTTTCGTGTTATTGAAAACCATCAAAGACCCCGGCTTAAGATAAGATGGGAGATTGTAGAACGAATCTTCGCTCACCCGGCCGTCACGATAAAGCAAGAGTTTGGAATGATCACGCGGAGCTATCGGATATTTGGCAATGCGCTCATCGGGTAGCACATAGTTGTAGTCTTTGATTTGTATGTGTTTCGTATCTTCCATATTGTAGGATAGAAAATAAGGACGTAAGCAAACTCGACTGCTACTCTACGAACAGCAGGTAGGCTTGGCGTCAATTGTTAGAAGAGATATTAAACTGGCGCCCCTTGCTTCCGTCTTCAAAACCTTTGGCGTATCCTTCACGATAACCACGCACGTAGGCAGTACGCTCATCAATTGTTTTAAAACCATTGGATTCGTCGTAGGAAGCACGAGGCGTATGGGTTGCGCCATCGTCCATGCCGGCCAGATAGCCGTCTTCATCGCCGGCTTCATAGGGCGGGCGGCGATCTTTTCCAATGCTATCGGTCGGCGCCACGGCAAAAGAGTCGGAAGATGAGGGTAGCGTGCCCGCATCAATGGTCGTATCGGGCACTACTACCGTACTTGAGGAATCGTGCGGCATTGCCGTCATATTCCCATCAGAAGCTGTGCGCTTATCGCCGGCCAGTTTGAGCCAGATAATAGCTCCGATACATAGCAATCCGGTGCTGAGCAGTAGGAATGTATATGTTTTCTTCGGCTTGTTATAATTACTCATTACTATATACGCTTATTTTTTCACCTAAGACGGACACGATCGCCCGCATCTATACGCAAGAATATAAAAAGAAGAATCGTAAAGCCCCAAAGACTCGAACCTCCGTAACTGAAAAACGGCAAGGGGATGCCTATAACGGGGGTGAGGCCGATGACCATCCCGACATTAATAAATACATGAAAGAGTAGTATGCTCACAACGCTATAGCCGTAGACGCGCCCAAAGGTCGTCTGTTGGCGTTCGCACAAATAAACTAATCGTAAGATTAAGATAAGAAACAGCAACAGGACGCCGGCCGATCCGATAAAGCCTTGCTCTTCGCCTACGGTGCAGAAAATGAAGTCGGTATCTTGCTCGGGCACATACTTTAGTTTGGTCTGAGTGCCGTTCATAAAGCCCTTGCCTTCAAAACCACCGGAACCAATAGCTATCTTACTTTGATGTACGTTGTAGCCTGCACCGTTTAGGTCTTCTTCAAGGCCTAACAAGACTTTCACACGCGTTTGTTGGTGCGGCTCTAAGACGTTGTTGAGCACATAATCAGAAGAATAGAGAAAGGCTGTTGCGCCCAAAGTGAAGGTCGCAATGAGCGCATAGCTGTGTACTCTACTTCCTAAACCGATCCACGCTACGTAGCCGGCCATAAAGATGATGCCGATAAGTTGCACCCAAGAAATATCAAAGGGATAGACGAAGGCTGATATGCCGTAAGCCATCAACTGAACTAACAAGCCACCCCCAAAAATACGCCACGTCAGCGATGGACGGCGACAATAGGTAGCTACTAAGCCTACGGTGCTTAGCCAGATAAGGAAAAGAACAACGGCTTGACCAACCATCGCCGTCGTTTGTGGTAATGTGATCTCAGAAAAGCGTATGCCAACTACGAAAATGACAACAGCGGCAACGGCTGTGAATAATATGCTTCCGGGCATTCCTTCGCGATATAGCACGAAGAAGAAAGCGAAATAGACTAAGGCTGATCCGGTCTCTTGCTGCATGACGATCAAGACCATGGGCAGCAAAATTAGGAGTATGGCTTTTGCAAAATTGCGCACGTTCTCAATGGTAAAACCATATTGATTCATGAGTTTGGCTAAAGCTAAGGCCGTAGCACACTTCGCAAACTCTGCGGGCTGCAAACTGACAGAACCTAAACTTATCCACGATCGCGAACCTTTTATATCTTTGGCTATAAAGGGCGTGACCAACAGCAGGACCATAAATGCGATGTATAAAAGGCCAGAAAGGGAGTCGAAATACTTATCGTCTAACATCAAGAGGAATGTTCCCAAGCCTATAGAGCAGGCTATCCAAACCAATTGCTTTCCGGAGCGCGTACTCCAGCTGAAGAAGTCGGTATCACCAATTTCGTGGCTCGCTCCACATATACTAAACCAACCACCAATCAAAAGGAGAAGGTATAAGAGTATTACTACCTTATCTGCCCGCAAGGCCGGGTTACCTATACGCCTATCGTTCATAACCTCCATAATTGATTCGACGATGCTGGAAGACATTGGCCTTCGCTGCCGATGAGGCTGACAAACGTCCATTTATAAACTGCTCCATAATCAGTGCGCCCAAGGGTACGCCATAAGCGTCGCCAAAACCGCCATTCTCGACATAGACGGCCACCGCTATTTTCGGATTGTTCATAGGCGCAAAGCCCATAAAAGCAGAGTGGTCTTGTCCGCGGTTCTGGGCAGTACCGGTTTTTCCGCAAACCTCAATGCCAGGAATGTTTGCACCTCGGCAAGTACCGGATAATACGGCACGCCGCATACCGGCTACGCAGTAGTCGTACCAATGGCGATCAACGCCGGTAAAATTGCGATGGTAGAACTTCGGATCTAAGCGCCCGTCTTGCACGCTCTTGACGACGTGGGGCGTATAGAAATAGCCGCGATTGGCAACCGTGGCGGCCAAATTGCAAATCTGCAAAGGCGTGGCAGTAACTTCGCCCTGACCAATCGCAATGGAGATCACTGTGAGGCCATTCCAAGCGCCATGATAGGCCTTATCATAATATTGCGCGTTGGGAATCATACCTCGCTTCTCGCCGGGTAAGTCGACCCCCAATTTATAACCATATCCCATCTTCACCAAATGATCTTTCCAGCAGGTAAGTGCGCGCTGCACGGAGCCATATTTACGCTTCATGGATAAAAGTCGATAGAGATTCCAACAGAAATAGGAGTTGCAGGAAGTACCAATGGCCGGCACGAGGTTGATGGGGGATGCGTGTCCGTGACAACCGACGTGGAGACCTTTGTAATTAAAACCATGATGGCAAGGAAAGGCTACTTGCGGAGTGATGCTGCCTTCTTGCAAGCCAATGAGGGCTTGTGTAATCTTAAAGGTTGAACCGGGAGGATACATACCCATAATGGCACGGTTCAGCATCGGCTTCATCGGATCTTTATCCAGTATCATATGGTTACGGCCACGGTCGCGTCCAACCATAATCTGTGGGTTGTAAGTCGGCGAAGAGGCCATACAGATGATTTGGCCGGTAGAAGGCTCTATAGCTACAATGGCACCTAATTTTCCTTCTAATAAACGCTCGGCCAATTGCTGCGTTTTTATGTCAATACTCAGCGTAAGATTCTTACCGGCCACGGGGTTTTTATCGTATTTCCCATTTAGGTAATGACCTTTGGTTCGCCCGTGAACATCACGCAACATAATGCGCAAGCCTTTCTCGCCTCGCAGGATTTTTTCGTAAGAGCGCTCAACACCTAACTTGCCAATGTAATCGCCACTTGCATAATAAGGGTCGGTGTCTATTTCTTTCTGGTTCACTTCGCCGACATCGCCCAAGATGTGGGCGGCAAAAGAATCTGCATAACGACGTATGCTGCGCTTCTCTATGGAAAAGCCGTTGAAACGGAAAAGCTTTTCGCGAAAGAGGGAGAACTCGCGGGCCGGAATTTGCGTCATAAAGACCTGGGGCGTATAACGGGAATAGCCGGGATTCTTTTTCGGATCTTTTATTTCTTCGCAGCGTTGTTTGTAAAACTCCGGCGTGATTCCTATGGTACGACAAAAGTCGAGGGTATCTATACCGTGCTGCTCATTCATCGTCACCATAATGTTATAGGATGGCTCATTGTAAACAAGCAATTCGCCATTGCGGTCAAATATCAAACCTCGCGATGGAAACAGGACATCTTTGCGAAAAGCATTGGAGTCGGCATTCTTCTTATAGTCGTCGCTAAACAATTGCAAGGTGAGCAGGCGAATCAGATAAATAAGAATGATGCCGACGGCTACGCCGCCAATCACAAACTTCCGGTTACTATAATTTTTGTAGACTTTCAAAACAAACGGTGAGTCTTTATTTTTCGTTTCGAATACGCTCCATTGCCACTACAATCAGCAGAGTAAGGATTGTGCTTCCGCCTATGCTCATCAAAAGGTATTGCCAATTGAAAAAACTAAAGGCTTCTATGCCGAAGAAAAGCGTACAGTTGAGCAAAGAGGCCGCAAAGGCATAACGCAAGAATGGGCCCCACTCCATCATTTTTACACCTGGAAGAAACGGAACGTTTTCATCGCGATCCGTTGGACCGAAAAGGCGCAAGAGCAACGGGACGATCAAGCCCATAGCCGCCATTGAAGACGCTGCAACGCCGGGCGTGGTTGCAAAAATATCGACAAGCATTCCCATCATAAAGCCTAAAACGACATATAACCAGCGCGCTGTCTCGCCAGGCAAGATCAAGAGGAAGTAAATGTAAGGCATAGGGGTTGCGAAGCCAAGGATGTGAATGTGATTAAACACCAAGACCTGCAAAAGAAGTAAGGATATGAACCACCCGAAACGAGAAAGAAAAGTCTGTACCATAACTTCTATTAATTAGTTAAGCCACCATTCATCGCATCTTGCGCTTCTTGTTGAGCCACACGATTGCGCAGCGTATCAATTTCAGATTTATAGGGCGTAGCTATCACCTCTACGTTACGCAAGTTGCTAAAGTTTGTCCCTAACGTTATGCGCAATTTATAACTCTGGCCATCTGCTGAATTTTCAAGCTTACGAACGCGCCCCACGAAAAGCCCGGGGGGAAAGACAGCGCTATAGCCGCTCGTCTCAACAATGGCTCCGGGATGCACACGGGCATAACGCGGAATATCGTTAACGTCTGCGTGAAAGAGATTCCCGCCTGACCATTGTAAAAAACCAAAATAATTCTGCCCACGTACACGGCAACTGATGCTCGACTTGCGATTCGTCACGGGAATTACTAAGGCGTGATGAGCGGCAGCGAGATAAACTATTCCTACGACGCCTCGCCCACTAACAACGCCCATTTCCGGTCGCACGCCATCTTCCGAACCACGGTCAATGACAATATAATTATTGGCGCGCGAAGTCTCATTTGAAACAACAGTTGCAGGGATAAGTGTATATCCCTTGAGGCGCTCCATCATCAGCTGATTAGTAATCGTAGAGTCCTTTTGCGTGTTAGCCAAAAGCTCTCGCAGAGTTGCATTCTGTTGGGCCAACGCCACGTTTTGCGCCGTTAGCTCACGATTTACTTCGCCCAAATTCATATACGATAGGCCATCGGCATACCAGCGATTAATTCCGGCCACAGCATCATTGGCAGCCGTAAACCAAACGCTACCCTGGAAGCTATTGAAGCGAAACAAAATCGTCAAGCTAACAGCTTCTAAAAGCAGAAATACGAAGAAATAATTGTATTTACGAAGAAAGTCGAGAAACGTGCGCATCGTTTTTGCTGCCCCGTAAGGCGCTAAAAGGGAAGAGAAAGGAAAAGAGAGCTACCACACAGCCGCGCGCCCTCTTCCCCATCAATATTATATTACGTTACGCTCAACGCATCAAGAATGTATAGTCGTCGACGTGTTTTAACGCAACGCCCGTTCCGCGCGCCACGCACAACAAGGGTTCTTCCGCCACGTGGAACGGAATATTAATCTTATCCGTCAAGCGCTTATCAAGGCCGCGCAGCAGTGCGCCGCCACCAGTCAGATAAATTCCATTGTGTACAATATCCGCATAAAGCTCCGGCGGCGTATTTTCTAGTGCGTTGATGACGGCCTGTTCTATTTTGGCAATGCTCTTCTCCAAGCAATGCGCTATTTCTTGGTAGCAAACAGGCACCTCCATCGGCATAGCCGTGATACGGTTAGGTCCGTGCACGATGAAGTCTTCCGGCGCACTTTCGCCGAGGTCCGTTTGCGCAGCACCAACATTGATTTTAATACGCTCAGCCATTCGCTCGCTGACACGTACATTGTGCTGACGACTCATGTATTCCTGAATGTCGGCCGTAAAGTCATCACCGGCCATCTTGATGCTATTGTTAGAAACAATACCGCCAAGCGAGATCACAGCAATCTCTGTCGTACCGCCGCCTATGTCTACAATCATATTGCCTTCAGGCGCATTGACGTCCAGACCTATACCGATGGCGGCAGCCATCGGTTCATAAATCAAGAATACGTCACGCCCACCGGCATGCTCTGCTGAGTCGCGCACAGCACGAAGCTCCACTTCCGTAGAACCTGACGGGACACCGATCACCATGCGCAAAGCCGGCGAAAAGAGGCGCTTGCCTTTATGTACCATACGTATGAGGCCGCGCATCATCTGCTCGCAAGCATTAAAGTCTGCAATCACGCCATCACGCAAGGGGCGGATAACGCGTATCTTATTATTTGTCTTCTCGTACATCAGCTTGGCTTGTTCGCCCACTGCAATCATACGATCCGAATGTTCATCCAACGCTACTACAGAAGGCTGATCTACGATGATTTGATCGCCACTGATAATAATTGTATTGGCCGTTCCTAAGTCGATGGCCAACTCCTGCGTAAAGGAGAATAACTTACTGAAAAAACTCATTATCTCTTTATTTTCTTTCGCCCTATCCACAGCGCTCAACCTTAGAGCTGCTGTGCGTTACATCATTTTTCCGAAGTCTCAAACCAAGCGTGAATCGCCGTATCATATTGGCTGCTAACCTCAAAAGCGCGTTCCGCAAAGTGGCGGCGTTGCTCGATGGTCGTCTGAGCGCCCTCGCGAAGTATGCCGGCCAAAGTGGCATATTCTGACTTTGACGGAATGATTACTACGTCCTTGAAATTTTTCGCACCGGCTCTAATCAAGCTGATGCCGCCTATATCTATCTTTTCGATGATCTCGGTAGCTGAAGCTCCACTCGCCACGGTCGCCTCGAAGGGATAAAGATCTACGATCACCAAGTCGATGGGTGAAATGGCATACTTCAATATCTCCGCCTCGTCCTCAGCCAAACCGCGGCGCCCCAAAATTCCACCAAAGATTTTAGGGTGCAATGTTTTGACACGCCCGCCGAGTATCGACGGATACGCTGTCACGTCCTCTACGCGTTGACAGGGATAGCCCAGCGATTCGATAAACTTTTGAGTTCCACCGGTTGAGAGCAATTTTACTCCTTCGCGGTGAAGGGCAGCAAGGATTTCTTCCAAGCCATCTTTATGATAAACGGAAATAAGTGCCGTGCGAATAGTTTTGATTTCTGACATAGATTTCTCTGAATGAAAACGTTTTGCCCGCAAAGTTAGTAAATGGGGCACGAAGTGCCAACATTGCGGTATGATTTATTCCGTTTGAAAATCATTTTTCTTATTTCTTTCGGAGTATTTTGAAACTATTCGTTTCTCTTATCCTACTTTATACTACCCCAACAAATCACGAGGCTCTTTATGCTGACGTCCATTCGCCCTCCACTCATTATATATAAAAAAAGCGCCTACCCGCAATTGGGAGGCGCTTTTGCTAAGTCTTCGAGGGCTTAGTCGTTTTTCTCTATTGGTTGCAGCGCAATGTGTAGCTCGTCCAATTGTTTCTGATCTACCGTCGACGGCGCATCAAGCATTACGTCGCGCCCATTATTATTCTTCGGGAAAGCGATGCAGTCGCGAATACTATCGAGTCCGGCAAAGATGCTCACCCAGCGATCCAAACCATAGGCAAGGCCGCCGTGAGGAGGAGCGCCATACTTAAAGGCATTCATCAAGAAACCAAACTGCTCTTGGGCGCTTTCCGGAGTAAAGCCAAGTGCTTTAAAGATTTTAGCCTGCAACTCTGCATCGTGGATACGGATACTTCCACCGCCAACTTCCACACCATTGCATACCATATCGTAGGCATTGGCGCAAACGCGCTCGGGCGCACTATCGAGCAAGCCGACGTCTTCCGGCTTTGGCGCCGTAAAGGGATGGTGCATCGCCATCAAGCGGCCTTCTTCCTCGCTCCATTCAAACATCGGGAAGTCTACAACCCAAAGCAAGGCAAACTTATTCTTATCGCGCAAGCCCAAGCGTCCGCCCATCAAAAGGCGCAGTTCGCACAATTGCTTGCGGGCTTTTTGTGTATCCGGACCGGAAATGATCAAAATCAAATCGCCAGCACGTGCCTGCATCTTATCTTTCAAGCCATTGAGAACGGCTGCATCGTAGAATTTGTCTACCGAACTCTTCACGCTACCGTCTTCTTGAACGCGGGCATACACAAGGCCTTTCGCGCCGATTTGCGGACTGCGCACGAAGTCGGTCAATTCGTCGAGCTGCTTCCGTGTATAAACGGCACAACCCGGCACGCAAATACCACCAATGTAGGTTGCTTCGTTAAAGACGCCAAACGTGCCGGTGCCTTTCAACTGATCCATAAGTTCGACAAACTCCATGCCGAAGCGCATATCGGGTTTGTCAGAACCAAAGCGGCGCATTGCCTCCGCCCAACTCAGACGCAAGAAGGGTTCTTCGCCCAAATCGACGCCGCGCACGGACTTAAAAAGATACTTGGTCATCTCTTCAAATGTGTTGATCACGTCGTCTTGTTCTACGAAACTCATTTCGCAGTCGATTTGCGTAAATTCGGGCTGGCGATCAGCGCGTAAATCTTCGTCTCTAAAGCATTTTACGATCTGAAAGTAGCGATCCATTCCGGCAACCATCAACAACTGCTTCAGCGTTTGCGGACTCTGCGGAAGCGCATAGAAGCAACCTGGATTCATACGTGACGGCACCACAAAATCGCGTGCGCCTTCAGGCGTAGAGCCGATCAGGGCCGGCGTCTCTATCTCCAAGAAGCCTTTTTCATCTAAGAAGCGGCGCACTTCGAGCGTCATCTTATGGCGCAGCTCCATATTGCGACGCACGCTGTTGCGGCGCAGGTCAAGGAAGCGATATTTCATGCGCAGATCATCGCCACCATCGGTCTCATCTTCTATGGTAAATGGCGGTGTAAGGCTCTCATTGAGCACCACCAATTCATTGACGATTACTTCAATATCGCCTGTGGGGATTTTGTCGTTTTTGCTGAAGCGCTCGTTCACGCTTCCTGTCACCTGCAATACATATTCGCGCCCCAACTGGTTCGCGCGCTCACACAGGGCGGCATCTGTCTCGGTATTGAATACTAATTGCGTGATGCCATAGCGGTCGCGCAAATCTACAAACGTCATTCCGCCCATCTTGCGAAGCCGCTGCACCCAACCGGCCAGCACCACTTGCTCGCCAACATTGGCTAAGCGCAACTCTCCGCACGTCTTCGTTCTATACATGCTTTATTTCGATTATGCTAAATTCTATGGCAAAGATACTACTTTTCGATGGAAACCTACGAGAATCAAGGCTTTCAATCTTTGTATGCGGCGATTTCTTGCGGACAACGCGATGCGGACGGAGGCTGTAAGGACTCAGCCAACGGCTGGGCTTACGAGAAATGGAGTATTCCGCGCCGACACTAGATGAGGTAAAGATGTGGAGCGAGAACGGTTGGTAGCGCCCTCTCCTACACTCACTTTCTACTGACTAAGAGGGCTTTTTGCACATATCGACAACAAACTTTCGCACGCCCAAAACCGGCCGGCGGAGTGTGCGCTCACGATAACAAAGGTTTACGCTCGTGATAAAAAGAGTTTCACCTCACGATAAAAAAGGTTTCACCTCACGAGCGCAAACGGCGGGAAGAAAATTGTGGCGCGGGAAAATCAATAGTCGGGCGAATAAAGGTAAAGTTGGAGGGGATAAAAAGCACGTAGGACGACTAACAGAAGTCGTCCTACGTGTATGGTTCTAAGAAAAAGTTGGCCCTATGCTTCGTTTGCCCACTACTTGCACCTGCTTGCTAAAAAAAAGGAGAGAGGTGGGCAATGATAGCGGCGATATGGGCAAACGGCCACAAAGAGAGGTGGAAAAATCTAACGACTGAAAAGTTTGGCTTTGAGCAACTGCTCCACTTCAGCAAACTTCTTGCCTTGGTTTAATGAGAGGTAGGCGTTGTAAAGCAATGGCCCCCAAGATTTTGCCTCGTTGGGACGAGCTTTCCGATAGCGCTCCAGATAAGGTACAGCCTTGGCATAGAGTTTACGCCTCTCTGCCTGCGCCGATTTATAAGCTGCGCTGTTGATACTCGTAGGTAGATCTACGGCGGCTGCGGCATTGCTGTAGGCTGTTCCGAAATAGAAATCTATATCTACATTGATTGAGTCGATAGCCCGATAGGCCTTACACGTTTCTATGGCGTCCTTGTAGGCATGTAGATTGATCTGCGCCAAAGCCTTGGCCGAGAGGAGCGTCAAGTAGAAGGCTGAGTCGGCGGCTGTAGACGGTGCTGAGCGATTTTGCGACTGTAAGGGATAAACCGACAAGAGACTGTCGGACAAACGCAACGCCGCATCGGCTTGATTGTGCTGAAGGTAATGATCAAACAGGTGCGTGAAAAAGTAGGGATGATGGCCGGCATCGCTGATTCCGGCTTGCAAATCTTTTACGTAAGCCTTGATCTCCCCCAAGGCGGCATTCGTGCGAGCGCGATACTCTATTGCCATCTGGCGATAGGCGGTATTCTGAATACTATCGGCCGTAAAATGCAAAACCAAGTCGTATTTTTTTTCTTGAAAGGCACTCCTAACCAAAATGTTGCGAATAAGTTCTCGCTGCTGTCGGGGTAAGTTCGGCGAAAGTTGGAGCCACAAGGGTAGATCCAAGACATCGTCGGCCATTTGGAGCAATTTAATGGCTTCTGCATACTGCTTGTGCTCGTACATGAAAAGTCCTCCGGCCAGCAAATTGGGGTAAAATTCGTGAAGCAGGCGACTCAGTTTCTTGTTGTTCGACTTTTGGGTAAGGGCATCATAACGCCGCGCACAATTAAAGAAATCGTAGGCGGTCTGAAAGAAGCTGAGGGTGTCGTAAGCTTTATGCAAATAGATTTTTTCATTCTCCACGCTGTTGGCTGCTACGGCTGCGTCCATTCCGAGTACATACAATTTTGGATTATCGCGAAGCGCAGAATCGGCCATCAAGCGCTTGGCAGCATTGAGAGCGTCGAGCGGGCGGCCGGCTTTGAGTAAAGCATGAACCGGCTTGAGCGGATTAGCTGCAAAAGCAACAGAACAGAAAGATAGCAGGCAACACAATAAGTATTTCATATATAAAATATGCGATAAGAGCGAGATGTGATTCGTTTAGAAGTCCGTTGTGGGCGGTATTGGCGTTGTCGGTTTTCGCCATTTAATCTGCGTAAAGCTGCAACAGTCTGTCGGCAACACAGAAAGATTTCTGCAAAGGAAATCCACGGACTCCGCCGGGAAAAGCTAAAACGATATCAAATGTTTTATCTGCTCTTCTTACCCCGAAGGAATCCGTGGAGAAATGAATCGGCAATGTGCTTAACGCAGATATTGATCCATTTCTTTCGACTTATCTGTCATTTCCAAATTGTTATAGATCTGCTGGAGGGGAGAAGCCCAACGCTTAGGCTCATCCGGCAGCAATGCGCGTACTTTTTCGAAGTAAGGAAGCGCCTTGCGGTAGTAAGGCTGCACTTTTGTCTCCATTACTTGCTTGTAAAGCTTGGAGTAAGTAGGCGGAATCTTGATGACGCGGTTTTGTACTTGGGTTACGACGTCATTCATGTAGCTATAAGCCATACCGATATTCGCTTCTACGAAGTTGGGATCAATAGTTAAGGCTTTGCCAAAGTCTTCTTCTGCCTTTGCATAATTGAAGGGCTTCATATTTAAATACACGCTACCACGCAAATAATAAGCCACTTTGCTCCCCTGATGCTCATTTACGAGCTTGTCAGCCATAGCTAAAGCTCCGGCTCTATCGTCCTTCTGAATGTAATGATAGAGCAGGTTCTGAATAAAGTTGGGCGTCTCGGTGCGGATCACAGCTTCCTGCAATGTTTTCAAATAAGCCGCAGAATCTTGCTTGCCCAAGTAGGCTTGCATCTTCATAATGTAGAGATCGCGTGTGCCTGTTTCGTCTTGCAAGGCGAGATCCGCGTATTTCAATACGTCGTCCCAGTCGTTTTGGCCGTAGCAAAGGATCGTCAAGTTGTAGGCTGCTTGTGCGTACTCCGTTTTCTTAGCCTTGTAGATAGAGTCGGTCTGCTGGGGCGTAAAGACGGGATTCTTCGGAAGCTCAATAAACTTCTTGAAATACGTGATGGCTTCGTTGCGATTGCCGTTTTGGTTCACGAAAAGCGCAGCGTAGTTGTAATAATCCAACATCGCAGCGATGCGCGAGCCGTTAATGGCGTTAAATTTTGGCTTCACCTTGCCTTTTTCATCGGCCTTGTTGTCGGCCTCATAGCTCTTCGTGTAGTTAATGATAGCTTTGTCCAAATTTACGCAGTAGCCTGTCGTGTCGAAAGGTTGGCTTTGTGCCGCCTTTTGCAACTCCGGTTCCATCAAACGTGTGTGGGCGTCGGCTAAAAGATTGTACATTTCAGCAAACTTCGTCGTCTTAGGATTCTGAAGCGCTTCATTAAGAATCGAAATCGTACCGTTAAAGTCACGATTCTGCAGTGCGCTTTGCGCTTTCTGCAAAGCAGAGTTTTGCGCAAGGCCAACTCCTGCAAGCATTGTCAATGCAATGGTCGAAAAAACTTTTTTCATAATCACAGGGCCTCCTTACTTCGATCGCCAAATTGGTCTTTCGCCAATGGCAGATACGATGTGGTGTGACCGAATAAAAGGTTATCTATTCCGTTAATTATCTATTTGTTCATTTGTTTCAATCGTTGTTTCCGGAGCATCGGACGTGGTCGGCTCATCTACAGCTTCGGTTGTCGCATCAAGGGCTTCTGTGTCCTCATCTTCTGTCGTTACGACGCAAACACTGCTTATGCTGTCGTTGCGCTTTGTCAGATTGATGAGTTTAACGCCTTGCGTGGCGCGTCCCATCACACGTACGTCGGCAACCTTCAGACGTAGCGTGATGCCGCTGCGATTGATGATCATCAAATCATTGTCGTCCGTCACGCTCTTTATGGCTGCGACTTTTCCGGTCTTGTCCGTGAGTTGCAAAGTCTTGACACCCTTGCCACCACGGTTGGTTTTTCGATAATCTTCGATGGCACTACGCTTTCCGAAACCTTGATCGCTGACCACCATGATGGTTTCTTTTTCGGGATCATTTATACATACCATTCCGACAGCTTGATCCTCGCCGTCTTCATCAAGACGAATGCCGCGTACACCTGTAGAAACGCGCCCCATAGTGCGCACCGCGTCTTCATTAAAGCGAATTGCGCGGCCGTTGCGGTTAGCTATGACCAGCTCGTCTTGACCATTGGTGAGCACAACGCTGACTACGCGATCTTCTTCGCGAATTGTAATCGCCTTAACGCCGTTTGTGCGCGGCCTAGAGTACTCTTCGAGGCAAGTTTTCTTGATGATGCCCTCCGCAGTACAGAACACAACATAATGAGACTTGTTAAAGTCGGGATCATTGAGCTTCTTTATGTAGAGGAAAGCGTTAACTGAGTCGTCCGCCTCTATGTTTAGCATATTTTGGATCGCACGTCCTTTCGCGTTCTTCGCACCTTCCGGTAACTCATACACCTTTAGCCAATAACAGCGGCCTTTTGCGGTGAAGAAAAGCATCGTATTGTGCATCGTAGCCGGGTAAATGTATTCGATGAAGTCTGCATCGCGTGTCGTTCCGCCGCGACTTCCTACGCCGCCGCGGCCTTGTGCGCGAAATTCGGCCAATGGTGTGCGCTTAATGTAGCCCAAATGGCTGATCGTGATAATAACCTCGTCGTCGGCGTAAAAATCTTCAGGATTAAACTCTTCAGCAGAAAGCTTAATCTCCGTACGGCGCACATCGCCATACTTTTCTTTGACTTCGTTCAACTCATCTTTCATCACCTGACGGCAAAGTTCGTCGTCAGTAAGAATGCGGTTGTAATAATCTATCCTGCGTTCCAGCTCCTCATACTCTTGATGTAGCTTATCCTGCTGTATGTTTGTCAGCTGTGCCAGACGCATATCGACGATCGCTTTAGCTTGAATATCGTCCAGTTCAAAGCGCTTTTTAAGTGCTTCGATGGCTTCTGCGGGCGTCTTGCTGGCGCGAATGAGTCGCACGACCTCATCTATATTATCGCTGGCTATGATTAAGCCCTCCAAAATATGAGCACGCTCTTGCGCCTTACGCAAATCATACTTCGTACGACGGATTACCACCTCGTGACGATGGTCTACGAACGTACGAATACAATCCTTCAGCGAAAGCACTTTGGGGCGGCCGTGCACCAAGCCCACACAGTTGACCGCGAAGCTGCTTTGCAGCGCAGTCATCTTAAAGAGTTTGTTCAGCAACACGTTAGCGTTTGCATCGCGCTTCACCTCGATGACGATGCGCATGCCTTCGCGGTCGCTTTCATCGTTCACGTCGCTGATGCCCTCTATGCGTTTTTCGTTCACCAAGCGAGCAATGTCCTTGATCAACTCAGCTTTATTTACGCCGTACGGGATTTCGTTTACGACAATCGTATCATGTTGCGGCCCGTTTTCTATTTCCGTCTTAGCGCGTAAGATAATGCGGCCGTGTCCGGTTTCGTATGCGCTTCTTACGCCTTGCAGACCCATAATGAAAGCCCCCGTCGGGAAGTCGGGTGCCTTGATATGCTCCATCAAGCCTTCGACATCGATCTCCGGATTATCAATATAAGCCACACAACCGTCGATTACCTCGCTCAAGTTATGAGTCGGCACATTCGTGGCCATACCCACGGCGATACCGGTCGCACCATTGACCAAGAAGTTAGGGATGCGCGTTGGCAAAACGGTAGGTTCCTTCAACTTATCGTCGAAGTTGTTTTGCATATCTACCGTTTCCTTATCCAGATCGAGCATCATCGTTTCGCCCATAAGGCTCATGCGCGATTCCGTATAACGCATAGCAGCCGGCGAGTCGCCGTCGATCGAACCAAAGTTTCCTTGTCCGTCCACTAAGGGGTAACGCAAGTTCCAATCCTGCGCCATACGCGTCAACGCGCCATAGATTGAGCTATCGCCGTGTGGGTGATATTTACCGAGCACTTCACCCACGGTGCGGGCCGACTTCATATAAGCTTTATCGTGCGTATTTCCGATATTCATCATTGCATATAGGATGCGTCGCTGCACGGGTTTGAAGCCGTCGCGCACATCCGGCAAAGCACGAGATACTATTACGGACATAGAATAGTCGATATAGGAGGCTTTCATCTCCTTTTCAATATCGACTTTAATGATTCTGTCTTGATCTATCATTTAATTGGTTCTTAAAAGCATAAGGTTTCAGCCGCCGAAAACCGGAAAGGCATCATCTTCATCTTATTTTGAAGCAAAAGTAAGGCTTTTTCTTGAAATAAAAGTAGGTGTTTGGGGTAAAAGTTTCGATTTAAGCCCATTTTCTTTTGCGCTAAGCGCTTTTACCTCTCTATTCGGGGAGGTGTCGGAGCAAAGGTCCGACGCGCTGAAATCGTATTCTTCTTTTCTTGGGCTATGTAGACGATGCCGCCGATTTGTATGCTGTACAGGAAGTACCCAATGATGCTGCCTAAGGCCATACAGCCGAAGAGTAGCACATCAAAATAGCCCGGCAACCCGTTCGTATCGCCCAGCATAACACCCCAAGCGTTGGTCATCTTGCTCATAAGCAAGATGAGGGTCGGCATTTGCCCAACGAGCATTATTGTGCCAAAGGGGATCGCCGTGAGCAAGAAAAGGATGACCATTGCCCCTAAGCGGCGGTGGCTAAACGTGGCGCACAGACTTTGCAGGGCGGTTCGTTTATAGATAACGTAATGTACGAAAGTCATACTATAAGCAATCAGCAGACCGATGCAGATCATCACGGCCGGAATCCACCAAAGCGATGTATGCTCGCGCGTCAACCAAACTGTGCCCCCAAGCACCATCGCGTTGAAGACATTATATATAAGGAGGAGCAGCAAGCAACGAGCACTTCTTTGCAGCCATACGCGACGCAAAACTTTATGCTTAAAGAGGCACAGCCCGCAACGACTGCTGATATTGCGCTTGTATTGCAAGGCAAAACCACCGCCCAAACCACTCTGTCCGAGCAGCCAGAGCAGGAGGCCTACGACTAAGGCAATCAGCGTTCCCCACGAGGGGAAAAGTAGCGCCAAGCCCATTTGAGCGCCGAGTCCTGATTTCACTACAGCGAAAAAGGGAATGGCGTGTTGAGTGAGATACATACTCAGTACCACGGCGAACAAACCGGCCCCGATGCCGGCCATCAAGAGAAACGGCCAGAGGTAGCGAAGATAGGCGCGCCAATGCAGGGCAAACTTTTTCCAAGCCTCAACGACGGCCCGCCGAACGCTGAAATCGTAATCAGATAATGTGTGAATTGTCATACTTTCGACTATTTACGAAGCGAAGATAACGCTTTTGCGCATTGCGAACACGCAAGGAACAGCGAAAAAATGTTCATCGCTCATTTTTTTAGTCGTGGAAACGGTATCGGTTGTTGTAAATGCACCTTACGCCACTTCCGTAAAGGGCAGCTACCGACCAATGCCATAACGGTAGCGATGCGCGACCGGCCATTTGCGTCTCGCCACAGCTCACGAGGGACTTAATCTGCACGGCAATAACAAAGAAACAACAATCTAAAAACCAAACTTTTAGAACAACATAATCCTACCGCGCAGGTTTTTCATCGTGAGCACAAAACTTTTTCATCGTGAGCGTAAACCTTTACGATCGTGAGCGGAAGACTTTTTCATCGTGAGCGCAAACTCCGCGCCTGCATCCTTTAGCCTTCGATGATGCGGGGGCGGGGCCGTGGTATCAGACTTCGTCAGCTGCCGTCGAACTTTCGATAAACGCGCTCGGAGGCTACGCAAGCAAAAAAGCGGGAAACCTTAGTAGGTAAGTGATTTGCTCGAGCCGCGATGCACCCTTCGACCCTGCAAACAGCGCACGCCGCGCAAGAGAACAAGCGCTTCGCATAAAAAGACGACGGAAAAGCCCGCTGAAAGCTGCGAGTTGATCGCAAAAAGCGCATTTTTCAATTTTTAATCTCAAGCCTGATGAGGCACAAATCTTGTTAGCATCGACCCGATGTGGGCACTTTCTTGTTTGAAAGTATAGGATTTATTGCTAACTTTGCCCCTGTGTGCTTGCCAAGTTCCAACGCCATGACTTCAAAAAAAGACGGGCGAACGAACAGCAAGCCGACAGGCAGTGCAAAAACAGTGCTGCTCAAACAGAAAAAATAAGAAAAGTATGGCAACAGCAATCGACATACGAGAACTTAACGCACTCATCGAAGCGCAATCAGGCTTCCTGACCGATCTGACGACCGGCATGGAGCGTAACATTGTAGGGCAACGCCATTTGATTGACTCCCTGCTCACAGGCCTTTTGAGCGACGGGCACATTCTGCTCGAAGGCGTTCCGGGTCTGGCCAAGACGCTCGCCATTAAAACGCTGGCTTCACTTATTGAAGCCCGCTTTAGTCGCGTGCAGTTTACGCCCGACCTTTTACCCTCCGACATTATCGGTACATTGATTTATAGTCAGCGCGACGAGCGCTTTTCGACAAAGAAAGGACCGATTTTTGCCAACTTTGTCTTGGCCGACGAGATCAATCGTGCGCCGGCGAAAGTGCAGAGTGCACTGCTCGAAGCGATGCAAGAGCATCAAGTGACGATTGGCGAGGAGACCTTCGCACTCCCCCACCCCTTCTTGGTGCTGGCTACGCAGAACCCGATCGAACAGGAGGGTACGTATACGCTACCCGAGGCCCAAGTTGACCGCTTTATGCTGAAAGTAGTCATTGACTATCCTACGCTGGAGGATGAAAAGAAGATCATTCGCAGCCATTTGAACGAGCATTACACGGAAGAGGTTCAACCCGTTGTCAGTCTGGATAAGATTCTCCACGCACGCGAGATCGTCAAGAAAGTTTACGTTGATGAGCGCATCGAGCAATACATCGTCGACATCGTTTTCGCAACGCGTCGGCCGGAATCTTACAAGATGCCGGAAATGAAGCGTTATATTAGTTTCGGTGGCAGTCCGCGTGCGGGCATCAATTTGGCTTTGGCCGGCCGCACGCGTGCTTTCTTGAAGCATCGCGGCTATGTGATACCGGAAGACGTGCGCGACGTGGCGTACGACGTACTCCGCCATCGCATCGGTCTGACTTACGAAGCTGAGGCCGACAACGTGACGACGGATGCCATTATCACCGAAGTGATCAATAAGGTCGAAGTGCCCTAAACGTCATCGTTAGAATAAAGGTCTGAAAGATGGAAACGCAAGACCTGCTGAAGCAAGTAAGACGCATAGAGATAAAAACCCGCCGACTGACGAATAACATCTTCGCCGGCGAGTATCATTCGGCGTTTAAGGGGCGCGGTATGTCCTTTTCCGAGGTGAGAGAATATCAGCCGGGAGATGACGTGCGCGACATCGATTGGAACGTGACCGCTCGTACGAACCGCCCTTACGTAAAAGTGTATGAGGAAGAGCGCGAACTGACGGTGATGCTGCTTGTCGACGTCTCGGGCAGTCTGTCCTTTGGCTCGCAACGCTGCACACAACGCGACTTGATTGCGGAAATAGCTGCGACGCTCGCCTTTTCAGCCATACAGAACAACGATAAAATCGGGGTGCTCTTTTTTTCGGATCGCGTGGAAAAATTCATTCCTCCGCAGAAGGGGCGACGCCATATATTATATATTATTCGCGAACTGCTTACGTTTACGCCGCAATCGCGACGCACGGATCTTGGCGTAGGCTTGGAATATCTGGTGAGAGCCATTTCGAAACGCTGCATTGCCTTCGTACTCTCTGACTTCATCGACCGGAAGGACTTCTCGCAATCGCTGCGCATCGCTTCGCGCAAACACGATGTGGTTGCCGTCAGAGTGTATGACCACCGAATGGTGGAACTACCGGATGTAGGCTTGATGCGCGTGGGCGACGCAGAAACCGGACACGAACTATATCTCGATACATCAAGTAAGCGCATACGCGAATTGCAACGCCGTTGGTGGGCAGATGAAGATCAGCGCTTGAAAGAGCTGTTTCGCAAATCGAAAGTCGATTTCACGGCGATCTCTACGGTAGAAGACTACGTGGTAGCCTTGCGGAACATCCTCCGGCAACGCGCATAGTCGGATAGAAAAAAGAATATGCTGAACTCTATACGTATATATATATTATTGTATCTGTGCTTATCGACGCTGCGCGGCTTCTCGCAAGTCGTGGTCGAGGCAAAGCTGGATACAGCCGACATCTTGATCGGTCAGCAAGTGCAATTGCAGGTAAAAGCGACGACCGACAAGCGCACACACATAATCTTTCCTGTTTATGCGCAGGAGGATCAGATCACGCCTGGCGTGGAAGTGGTCGACAATGGGAAGACGGACACGCTAAAGCAAGACGGCGACGACCGCATTACGCTGATACATCGCTATATGGTGACAAGTTTTGACTCAGCGCTTTATTCGCTACGCCCCTATGTGCTTGTGGGCGGCGATACGATTGCGGCGCGCGATCTTGTTGGCCTTAAAGTGAGTACCGTTTCGGTGGATACAGCCCACGTAGAGCGCTTTGAGGGGCCGGATGGCGTAGTAGAAGGAAATTTTGTGTGGACGTGGCGCTTACTTTTGTTGGCTTTCTTGCTGCTTCTGCTGGTTGGCGGCATTTTCATCTGCGTCGTGCGTCTTTCAGATAAGCGTCCGGTTACGAAGCGAGTGGTGATTCCGCCGGCCGTTCCGCCACATCAAGAAGCGATGGCGCGCATCGAGCAACTCAAAACGGCAAGGGCAAACGCTCAGGTGGCCAATAAGGATTATTATATGCAACTGACGGATGCGCTACGAGCGTATATTTCCGGCCGCTTCGGGATTAACGCCCGCGAAATGACCTCGGGGGAAATCATAAGCGCCTTGTTGCACACGGGAGATGAGACGGCCTTGCGCGAACTACGCGAGATCTTTGAAACAGCTGACTTGGTAAAGTTTGCAAAATATGAATCTTCACTCAATGAAACAGATCGCAGTTTGCTGCAAGCTGTAGATTTTGTAAACACAACAAAACCTGCTACGACGCAATTGCCGAAGCCGATCGTAAAAATCGTGACACCGGGCGAAACGCAGCAAAGAAACATACGCCGGATTTATTGGGGAACGGGCCTTGTCTTGTCGCTATTGAGCTTGAGCTTGGCCGTCTATTTGATTGTTGAAATTGTAGAAACTTTCTTTTGACGCGTATGACATTTGCCCAGCCCTATTATTTCTTATTATTCTTGCTGTTGATTCCGCTTATCTTGTGGCATTTTTTGCTAAAAGGGAAGCGCGAATCTACTTTAACCTTATCGACGACGGATCCTTATAGGCAGTTGCCTCGAACGCCGCGCACGGCGCTCATTCATTTGCCTTTTTTACTAAGGATCTTGACTTTTGCTTGCATAATCTTTGCGCTGGCCCGCCCGCAGACGCACAATGCGTTGAGCAGCAAAGAGACGGAAGGCATCAACATAATGATGGCTATCGACGTCTCAACGAGTATGCTCACGCCGGACCTCCCGCCCAGTCGTATTGAAACTGCCAAACAGGTGGCTTACGAGTTCATCAATAATCGTCCGGACGACAACATCGGCTTGACCGTCTTTGGCGGAGAGGCTTACACGCAATGTCCCTTAACAACGGACCATTCTGCGCTACTCAATATGTTTAAGCAAGTAAATTGCGACTTGCAGAAGGAAGGAGTCATAAGCCCGGGAACGGCTATCGGTATGGGCTTATCGAGTGCCGTATCTCATTTGGAGCAAAGTAAATCGAAGAGTAAGGTAATCATTCTTCTGACGGACGGCGAAAACAACGCCGGTGAAATATCTCCGCTTACTGCGGCTGAAATGGCAAAGCGGCTGGGCATCCGCATCTATACAATTTCTGTCGGGACGGACGCTGCGGTCAATCAACCCGTAGCAACGCTGCCCAACGGTGAGACCTACGAAGCGGCGATTAAGCAGAACACAGACCCGAAAACGTTGGAAGCAATCGCAAACTCAACGGGTGGGAAATTCTATCAAGCCCGAAGCAAAGCGAAATTAAGAGATATCTATCAAAACATAGACCGTTTAGAGAAGACAAAGCTGAAGGTGAGCAATTATAATCGACACTACGAAGCTTATCAATTGTTTGCTTTAGTTGCGCTCTTTACGTTTGCACTGGAAATATTGTTGCGTCTGACTTGGTTTAGACGTATTCCTTAGCTTTAACCCACGACGCGAAATTTATGTTCAGATTTGCTGATCCGGAATACTTATATTTGTTGCTGTTAATCCCTATTTTGATCGGGATTTACTTACTTACGGCCCTTCGGAACAAGCGGCGTTTGCGCAAGTTTGGAGATCCGCGACTGCTGATTGCATTAGTGCCGGCTTATTCTCGCCGCAAACCGTTGATGAAGTTTGCTTTGCTTTTGTCGGCTTTGATTACGTTGATCGTACTCTTGGCCCGACCGCAAAATGGCTTAACTACAACGAGCGAAAACAAAAACGGAATAGAAGTAGCTGTGATGCTGGACGTTTCCAACTCAATGCTGGCGCAAGACGTCAGCCCCAATCGCCTGGAGCGTGCGAAGCTGCTCGTCTCTACGCTTATTGACCGTATGCAAAACGACAAGATTGCGTTAGGCGTCTTTGCCGGCGAGGCTTATCCTCAATTGCCCATCACAGGAGATTACGGCGCGGCCAAACTATTTCTGAATTCGATTACGCCGGGAATGGTTACGCTGCAGGGAACAAACCTTGCGGCGGCCATCAACTTAGCCGATAAAAGTTTTACGGACAAGAAACGCGTAGGCAAAGCCATCATTATTATCACCGATGGGGAAGACCACCAAGGCGGAGCTGAGGAAGCGGCGGCCGCAGCAGCCAAAGAGGGCCGAAAAGTGTACATCTTGGGCATCGGAAACCCCGGCGGCGCACAAATACCTTTGGGCAATGACTATTTAAAAGACAACAATGGGCAAGTTGTAGTAACGAAATTAAACGAGCAAATGTGTCGCGAAGTAGCTAAAGCCGGCGATGGTCTTTACTTGCACGTAGATAATTCGAACGCGGCCCAAGAGCAGTTACAAGCCGCTTTGGGGCAACTGCAACAAGCTTCAGAGCATACCGACTACACAAGCTACAACGAGCAATTTCAAGCCGTTGCGCTGATCCTTTTACTTTTGTTGTTCATCGAAAGTTTTGTCTGCGAAACGAAAAATCCTTGGGTGCAACGCTGGCACCTTTTTAATCGAAAGCAATGAAGCATTTGATACTACTCTTTCTCTCCATTAGTTTATCGGCTGCCGCACAAACGGCCGACTGGAAACTAATGCACCGCGGAAACAGGGCCTTTGAGGCAAAACAACATGATAAGGCGGAACAACTATATTTGCAAGCCATCAAGCAAAATCCCAATAATACGCGTGCTCATTTTAATTTAGGCGACACTTATCTAGCCAAGAGAGACGGCAAAGCTGCGATCAAACAATTTCAAGCCGTTGCTCAAGCAGAGAAGAACAAGCAACTGAAAGCGATGGCTTATCATAATATGGGCGTGATCAATCAAGCGGCGGCTTTGGAAGCAAACGGTGCGCAAAAGCAGCAGTATTTGCAGGAAGCGATTGAGCATTACAAAGCCTCCTTGCGCAACAATCCGCAAAGCGATCGGACGCGCTATAATTTGGCGCTTTGTCAGCACCAACTGAAGCGCGACAAAAACCAGCAACAGCAGCGTCCGCAGCAACAACCTCGCCAGCAGCCTCGTCAACAACAAAATAAGCAACAGCAACAATCGCCCCAACAGCAAAAAAACAACGCTTCGCAGTCCGAGCAGGAGGTACAACAACTCCTAAACCTCGCGCGTCAAGCCGAGCAGCAAGCGCGGCAGAAGGTAAACAAGTCGCAAGCGCAACCACGCAAATTGGATAAGAATTGGTGATCCTATGAAACAAGATAAGACCAACGGAAGTACACATTATATATATACTACATTCTTCCTCCTTCTTCTACTCTTTGGACTACAGCCTACGGCGCAGGCCCAACAACTAAGCGTAGAAGCCCCTTCAACAGCCGATATCAACGGCTATTTCCACTTAAAATATAAAGTAGCGACCACATCCGCATCCGGTTTTCAAGCGCCGGCGTTGTCCGATTTTATCATTCTGTCCGGCCCGAACGTAGCGCAGAGTTCCAACTACAAGATGATCAATGGCCGCACGACTAATAATGAGTCGACAACTTATACTTTTATCCTACAACCCCGCCGCAAAGGCACTTTAACGATAGGATCAGCATCAGTACAAGTAGGCGGAAAAACGCTTCACTCCCGCTCCGTGACCATTAACGTAACGGGTACGCCCGGAAAGTCGCAAACCGCCAACGCCGCAAGCAATAGCAGCGCTTCCTCCGCACAAGTTACGGCTGACGGACCTATAAACAGTCGAGACCTTTTTATTACTGTGACGCCCAGCCGTCGCCGCGTTTTTCGACAAGAAGCCATTTTGCTCACCTATCGCGTGCATAGCGCTGTCGGCATAAGCCTGCAAAATGTCATGATGAGCAGTAAGCCCGATTTCAAGGGCTGGGTTTCACAGGAAATACCCCACTCTACCGTACAAACAAGTCTGGAGCGCATCAACGGAAAGTCGTATCGCACGGGCATCATTCTGCAATACCTTGTCTTCCCGCAACAAGAAGGCAAGCTCACCATCCCCGGTATCAATTTCACATGCACGGTTGTTCGCCGCTCGGTCGATTTTTCCGACCCCATTGAGGCCTTCTTCAATGGCGGAGGTGAAGTCGGCGTACAGGTACAACGCGCCTCAGCGCCCACAACCGTCACGGTTGATCCGCTCCCACAGCCGCAGCCGGCGACATTCTCCGGCGCCGTAGGGCGCTTCTCCATATCCAGCCAATTGCTCACAAAAGATTTGAGTACCAATGATATAGCTACGTATCGCGTAGTCATAAAAGGCAATGGTAACCTCAAACTTATCACGCCGCCAAGTGTTGTTTTCCCGAAAGACTTCGACACTTTCACCCCGAAAACAACGCAAGAAGTAAAGGTTGGTGTTGACGGCACTTCCGGCCAAATCGTTTTTGATTATACTTTTGTCCCACACAATGTTGGAAAGTACACTTTACCGGCCGTACAATTCGTATATTTCAACCCATCAAGCGGCAAATATGAAACCTTACAAACGGCCATGAAGCATCTAATGATAGGTAAAGGCCGCCATTCGTCCGCAGATGTGCAGCGGGAGTTGGCTCTGCGCAATAGCGACATTCATCCTTTGCTCCCGGCCGAGCCGACTTTTGATGCCGCACATCCTTTCTGGTGGGGTTCGTGGACGTATTTCGGCGCCTATTTCTTACTATTACTCGCCGCCGGTGGCGCATATATTCTCATTCGGCGCAAAGCGGCGCGCGATGCCGACGAAGTGGGCCTCCGCCAATCTAAGGCCGGCAAAGCGGCCAAGCGGCAACTGAAGCAGGCCTACCAACTTTTAGCACAACAACAAGAGAAACCGTTCTACGAAGCGCTGAATAATACGCTGCAAACTTACTTGGCGGCAAAATTCAAGATCTCTACGGTCGATTTATCGCTCGATGCCGTAAAAGCAGCATTGGCAGCCCGCCATATTGCACCGGATACGATTCAAGCCGTAGCAGATGTATGGTCCGCTTGTGAGTATGCACGCTTCGCTCCGGCTGCAAACGATATGCAAAAGAACGAATTATACCGGCAAGTGGCGCAGATCATTGATCGCGTAGAAGCAGCCTTCCAATCAGGAGGTCGTAAAGGCAAGTTGCCGCCACTCCCCCTACTTCTACTCCTGTTGACCTTGATGAGCGCACTGCACAGTTTATCATTGTCGGCTGCCCCCTCACCCCAAGCAGAAGGCGAAACCCTCTACGCCAAGCAGGATTACATTGGTGCAGTTGCCGCTTTCGAGCGCACAGCCAAGACCAACCCGTCAGCAGCATCTTATTACAATTTAGGCAATGCCTATTACCGCACAAAGAATCTGCCGCAGGCCATTCTTTATTACGAACGTGCGCTACGCCTGTCACCTACCAATGCTGACATTCGCCACAATTTAGCCGTAGCTAGCGCCCATCTGCCGGCACACGACAATATGCAGTCAGAGATGTTCCTCATCTCTTGGGCGAAGGCGCTGATGCGATTCTTCACGGCCGACGCTTGGGCACGTATCGGTCTGTTTATGTTCATCTTGGCCTTACTGGGCGGTTTACTCTTCCGCTTCTCGAGCCGCGTCATCGGGCGAAAGATTGGTTTCACTACGCTTCTTGTAGGCCTCCTGCTTACTATCTGCTGCAATGTCTTTGCTTGGCGGGCCACGCGCGCCTACTTCGATGAGCAGAAAGCCGTAGTAATGCGCCCCACGACCGTATTTATCAGTCCGGATGGTGCTTCTAAGCAAGCAGGACAACTGAACGAGGGCACAACCGTGACCATTACGGATAAGACAAGGCAATGGTGGCGCGTCCGCTTACCCGATGGGCGCGAAGTATGGGCTCAATCGGCCACGATGGAGCAAGTATAATCAGCAAACAAACAAAAAAATAAGCACCTTATGATCATAGGTATAGCCGGCGGAACCGGATCCGGAAAATCGACCGTCGTAAGAAAAATCATCGCACAGCTCCCCGCGGAGCAGGTATCCGTATTGCCGCAAGATTCATATTATAAGCGGGCCCCCAAGGGCTACTCTATCGAAGACTTGCGCAAGATGAATTACGACCACCCCGATGCTTTTGATTGGGAACTCTTAGAAGAGCACGTGCGCGAACTGCGTGCGGAGCGCGCCATACGTCAACCGGTCTATTCGGTGCTCACTTGCGACCGCTGCGAAGAAACGATTTTGGTAAAACCTTCGAAGGTGATCATCATAGAAGGTATTATGGCTTTATATCGCAAGGAATTGAGAGATATGATGGACCTGCGAATCTACGTCGACGCTGATCCTGATGAACGCTTGATCCGAGTAATCAATCGCGATGTCGTAGAACGCGGCCGCACAGCTTCGATCGTGATGGAGCGCTACTTGCACACCTTAAAGCCGATGCACCGCGAATTTATCGAACCGACCAAGGAATATGCCGACATCATCATACCACAAGGCGGCGAGAACGAGAAAGCCATCGGCATACTCCGTTCTTATCTGGACCAAGTATTGTGTGGTCGCCCTACGGAATAAGAATCGTTAGGCAAAGGGGTTGATTTCCTTTGCTGCGTATAGATACAAGAGAGACGGCTTGTCGCAATGACGAGCCGTCTCTCTTATTATTATAAATCATTGGATCTAAAAAGTAAGGCTGCGAAGCAAGCCACGGGAAGGACGTTTTAGAAAAGAACGCTGCAAATCAACACTTTATAAGTCTCACGACAAAGAACGCGATCGACAACAACCCACTTCGTTCGTGTACGCTCGTGAGCGTACACCTTTTTCATCGTGAGCGCAAAGGCTTACGCTCACGAGCGCAAACCTTTGTTGTCGTGATAAAAAACGAACCTGTGGCGTACTGCGGCGCTGATTAGCCGAGTTGGTAAGCGATGCGCTGCGATTGGTCCTCCAGATAGATGATGCCGCAGCGCTGAAAACCATTCTGCACCAATAATTGCTGCATCTTCAGGTTGTCCTTGTGCGTATCAGCACGAACGACGGCCGACTTGCTGCGGGCGAAACTAAGACAGGCGCGAAAAATGCCCCCTACTCGTCCATCAGAAGCAAGCCGATGAATCGTCACATAAGGCAAGTCGTTGGGCCACGTGCCATCATACAAACGCTGATATGTGGGTTCAATGCCGCCTAGCAGACAAAAAGCGCCGACTATTTGCCCATCTTCGGTCGTACAAACAAAGCTGCGTTGCGCGCGAATGTCAGTTAAGAGGAGTTCGTCCGATGGATAGCCGTTGATCCATTGATGCACGTTTCCCCAGCTACGCATCAAGCGGCGCGCAGCGGCATAAATGGCCGACATTGCAGGAAGATCATCGGGCATGGCCGGACGAACGAGAATTGGCGAAGCGCCTTGAGGAGCGTGTGGCATATCGTGTGCGTGAAAATAAGCACCTGCAGCCCCCTCCCATCAATCTTCGGTGACGCATATTGCGGCCGGCGGCGAGAGAAAGGTTGCTCAAGATTGCCACAATCTCTGCAAGAGAAAGGGCGAATGAGCGCTACGGTAGTGGCGCAAACTGCTTAGCAAATGAAGTCCGCTGCTGCAACAAAGTTTTAAATAGAAAGTTCGTTGAGTACCTTGATAAGATTTCTATCGATTGGCTTCTTCTTAGAAACGGCATCGATGAAGGGGACGTAGACAACTTCGTTGTTGCGCACACCCACCATGATATTGCGCTGGCCTTGAACGATGGCTTGAATAGCTCCGACACCGGTCACACTGGCCAAGATGCGATCGTGGGCCGACGGCGTGCCGCCGCGCTGCAAGTGGCCCAAGATAGAGACACGCACATCATATTCGGGATATTCCTTTTTCACGCGGTCAGCATAATACATCGCGCCGCACTTGGGACTTTCACTGACGATTACGATACAGCTCTTTTTGCTCTTGCGAATGCCGCGTTGCATAAATTCAATCAACTGGTCGCTATCGGTAGAGTCTTCGGGAATAATCGCGGCCTCAGCACCGGCCGCAATGGCACTGTTTTGCGCCAAAAAGCCGGCATCTCGACCCATTACTTCCACAAAGAAGATGCGCTCATGACTGGTTGCTGTGTCGCGAATCTTGTCTACACACTCTTTGATCGTGTTCAACGTGGTATCGTAGCCAATGGTGCTGTCCGTGCCATAAAGGTCATTGTCGATCGTTCCAGGCAATCCGATACAGGGAAAGTCGTATTCTGTAGCTAGTTCCAACGCGCCGCTCAGCGAACCGTTTCCGCCGATAACGACGAGTGCATCGATATTTTCGCGTTGCAAGGTTTCGTAGGCCTTTCCGCGACCTTCGGGTGTCGTAAAAGCCTGGCTGCGAGCCGTGCGTAAGATCGTGCCGCCACGTTGTATGATATTGCTGACATTTTCTGTGGTAAACGGCGCAATATCGCCATTGATCAGTCCGTCATAACCACGATAAATGCCTTTGATCTTAAAACCATTTACAATGCCACTGCGCGTCACGGCGCGGATGGCAGCATTCATTCCGGGTGCATCGCCGCCTGAGGTTAAGACCCCTATACATCGTATTTTCCCCATATTGTTCTTGTCTATTTAGTTTATAGTAAAGTGGTCAGCCAAAAGACTAAAGCGCCCACGAGGCCGCCTACAAGCACTTTTGGCATAAAGTGTTTCAAATAACCGCCAAAACTTATGCCTTCCATTCTCCACAGGGCTAGACCGGCCGGGCTACCAATGACCCACAAAGAGCCGCCAAGCGCTGTGACGTAGCTTAATAGGGGCCAGAAATCACCATTCGGGCTGAACGCCGGTAAATGTTCGACATGGCGGAAGAGGGCAATATCGCTCAGCATCACGGTCATGTTGTTAAAGCATGCGGACAAAAGTCCGGCAAGGCCGCCAATGATATATATATTGTGTAAGTGCGTCGTGGTCCAAACAGCTACTTGCTGCAAAAGTCCGGTTTCGTTGAGGGCGCCAACCGCCAAAGAGATGCCGATAAAGTAGAGCATGTTCTGCAAATTTTGATATTGCAGGGCCATCGGGCGACGCCGACTCACCATTTTATCGCTTGTCAGCAAACTTCTATTGCAGAACTCGTCGACTATCCATAACACGCCGAGCACACACAGCGCCCCAACGAAAGAAGGAAGCTGCGTAAGGCGATGGAAGGTGGGTATAAACCATAAACCGCCAATGCCGACAAAGAGCATAAAAAGGCGTTGCCAACGATTCAATACGGTATCGTCACCGCGATATGGGAGTATGGTGTTCACGAGCTTCATACTGTGGGGTAATTGGCGGTGCACCAAGTAAGTCGTTGTGAGCAAAGCTGCCAGACACGGCAGGATAAGCATTGAAGAATAATGGGTAGGCGTCACTAACCCTACACCCCATAGGGAGAGGCTGGTAACATCGCCTATCACGGTAAAAGCGCCTCCGCAATTGGCGGCTAAAACCACAATGACACCAAAGCGCTTGCGGAGTTCTACATCAGCCACCATCGTATGTAAAAGGGCCAACATCAGACAGGTTGTTGTCAGATTATCCAAATTGGCCGATAAGAGGAAAGTAATGATGGAGATGAGCCAAAGAAACTTCTTAGGGCGACGCGTGCGCAGGGCTTCATGGATAAAGTCAAAGCAGCCGTTATTTTCCAAGACTTCGATTATCGTCATCGTACCTAAGAGATACAAAACCACGCCTGCGGCATTCATCGCATAGGATAGGAAGACGTGTTCGGCAATAAAAGTGCGCACTTCTTGCAGGGTGGCCATCGTTTGATAGCCGGCAGCTAGAAAGTCGGGAAGATGCTGGGTAAAAACAAAATGACGCCCCGCTACAATATATAATAGCCAACAAGTGACGCCCATAAACATAGCAACGGCAGCTTTATTGACCTTGTTAAAAATTTCGGTGGCGATGAGCGAAATTCCAAGAAAAAAGATCGCGGTAATAAAGAGCTCCATAGGCTTCCGGTTTGTTTACCAAATCAAGAGCGGTAAACGGGACTCGAACCCGCGACCCTTAGCTTGGGAAGCTAATGCTCTACCAACTGAGCTACTACCGCGTGAATTGACGATGCAAAGATACTATATAAATATAAAAACAACCGTTGTAGGAAGAAAAATATCAAAGAAAAGGCTGTGGATACGAGGATTTCTTTGTGTGCTACCGGCTTTATTTCTGCTTTATACTGCGCCCCTCGTGAACAATCGCGGGGTTCGTATCGACATTTGGAGTTTCCGCTCCACTGCCACCGGGCTTATCTCCACCCGGTTTCGTTCCCGGATCATCACCTCCGGAAGGCTTGTCAACGAAAGAGGTTGCATAGTAGGCATAAACTTCAACCAGGCCTTTGCATTTAAAATATTGTCCCGTTAAACCATTGATAACAAAACGCCTTTTGTAGTGCTCGGGATGGTCGCGCAAATTCAGATCGCCCCGCACATCGGGCTTTAACTTGATAGGCAAGCAATGCGTAACGTCTGTCTCGTCAGGTGTATCAGCCAAGAGGATATTGGTATTTTTATCCTCTGCCGTAGGAAGTCCGAAGACGGCCTTAGATAAAGTGGTTCCCGCAACAAAGCCTACGATATAGCCTCTTACGTAAAGCAATGCGTCATCGGGGCAATTTTGTACTTGAGCCACCGTAAGCGTATCAAACTCTGTATCGGGATCAACCACAGGCGGTTTTATTTTTGTCGTGTCCTTAGGATTTCCGCCTTTTTCCTTCTTGCCGGGCAATTCAATCTTGTTGCAACCGGCCAGCAAGATGAGCATAAAGCAGAAAAACCACGACAACCTACGCATACGACTATTCTTTGCGAGCTATTAATGCTAAAAACTCCTCACGCGTTTTGGCTTGCGTAAAGGCGCCACTGAAATCAGATGTCGTCGTAATGGAATTTTCTTTTTCGATGCCGCGCATCTGCATACACATATGCTTGGCTTCCAAAACGACCATTACACCCAACGGATTCAAAGCTCGCTCTATACACTCTTTGATCTGAAGCGTCATCCTCTCCTGCACTTGCAATCTGTGGGAGAAGATATCTACAACGCGAGCCAACTTGGATAGCCCCGTAATGTAACCATTGGGGATGTAGGCAATGTGTGCTTTGCCATAGAAAGGCAAAAGATGGTGCTCACAAAGCGAGTAGAAATTAATATCTTTGACGATTACCATATGGCGATAATCTTCTTTGAACTTCGCGGAGGTTAATACTTTGGCCGCGTCCATCGTATAACCGCGCGTTAGATCAAGCATGGCTTTTGCCACACGCTCCGGCGTCTTAAGCAAGCCCTCTCTTTCGGCGTCTTCGCCCAAGACGGTGAGGGTTTCTTTGTATAATGATTTGAGACGTTCTATTCTCTCTTCTGTCGTCATTTTATAAAATACAATTCGTTCATCTAATAGCTAAAATCGGCGAGCTAACAATGCGCACTTCATACGAGATACGAGCCTTGCGCAATCGAGAAACATAGCGTGCGGCACTTTCTCGCGTATTGAAATCGCCCACGCGGCAAACCCAATGAGGAGAAATAAAATGCACGTATGCTGCCAACTCCGGAAATTGTTGCTGACATTTCACGCGCATCTGTTGTGCCTCATTCTTATCATTACGCGAATTGCCCCCCGTATAGATTTGTATGCGATAGCCTTGTGACGCCACGCGCTGACGTGCTACATAGTAATTGCCTTGGCGCGAACTACTGCTGCGCACAGTCGATGCGGATTTTGCAGCGGGTATTGCGGTATTTGCAGTGGGCTTATCGCTCGCTTTATTTTTTTTTTGCACATCGTCGGAAGCTACATCTGCTTTCTTCGCCGGCTTGGCCTCAGCCTTCTTCGCTGTTTGCGTTGTTTGAGTGGTCTTTCCTCTTTTGTTGTTGACGATGTTGTCAAGCTCAGTGTCTTGTACTACCGTCAAGCGCCCTCCGCCATTATTTTGCTTGCGCGCATGATCTGTAAAGGTCTGGGCAGTTGCGCAGACTGAGGTCAAGATAAAAACAATAAGAAGTCCTCCTATACGTGTCATTCGTTGCAATTTTTAATAAAGCCTCTCTCCACCCGGGCAGAGAGAGGTCTGAAAGCTTACGCCATACTTATTTCCAAGCGTCGATAATGCCTGTGAAGCTATCAGCTTTGAGCGCTGCGCCACCAATAAGGCCACCATCAACGTTTTGTTTAGCAAAGAGTTCTTTAGCGTTTGATGCTTTACAGCTACCGCCGTAAAGGATGCTCGTCTCGTCGGCTGCAGTTTGGCCAAACTTCTCCGCGATCGTAGCGCGGATGAATGCGTGCATTTCCTCGGCCTGTTCAGCTGTTGCGGTCTTGCCCGTTCCGATAGCCCAAACCGGCTCGTAAGCCAACACGACATTCGCAAATTGCTCCGGCGTCAAATCGTAGAGAGAGCCTTCAAGTTGCGCTTTCACCACCTCGTTTTGGCGATTAGCTTCGCGCTCCTCAAGAATCTCGCCCACGCAGAAGATTACCTTCAAGCCGTTAGCAAGTGCTAGGTTCACTTTATCTTTTAAGATTTCGGCTGTCTCGTGATAGTAAGCACGACGCTCACTGTGTCCGAGGATCACGTAGCTTGCGCCGGTACTTTTCACCATTTCTGCTGAAACTTCACCCGTGTAAGCGCCTTTATCCTTGTTTGCACAATTCTCAGCGCCCAACGCTACGACGTTTTGGTCCAAGAAGTTGGCAATAGAGGCCAGATGAATGAACGGCGTGCAAATGATTACATCGCAGTTGGGCTTTTCTGCCTTCAACGCGTCGTTTAATTCTTTGGCCAATGCCACGCCTTCTTGCAGGTTAAGGTTCATTTTCCAGTTGCCTGCCACAATTTTCTTTCTCATAGCCTTGTTTTTTAATCGTTTTATGATGTTATAATGTCTGTAATACTTTGATCCTATCCATATACGATCTGCAAAGATACTAATAATCAGAGGAACAATGAACCAAAGAAGCAGGAGAAGTGGCCCGTTGTGTTTGGAGTGTCCCTGAATGAGTTGTAAAATCGAGATGTTGCCGTCAGCTATTGGCAACTCATTGTTGCTCCATTTGGCCTCGATACGACCATTTTTGAGCAGCAACAAACCGGGATTGGAGCGCACCATAGCCTTGAGTTGATCGGGCAAGCCATACAGCAAAGGATAAGCTGCTCCGGTGCGGTCTTTCCAATCGGAAACGGCCTGCGGACGTTCCGTGGTCACGCCGTAAAAGGCGTAACCTTTATCCACGCAAAAGTCGTATAAATCATTGATGCGATCATTGCTGCCGTCGTCAGCCGTAACTTCATCGGGCAAAGTCAGCAGAAATGTATAGCCGGTGTCCTCAAGCACAGCGGCCGTCAAATCATTGCCGGCTTGATCTTGCAGATAGAAGTTGGCCCTCTCCATAGCGCGGCGATCGGGTATTTCTCCGTTATAAGCCGCACGAATATCTGCCCCAACGGGATAAGCGGTAAAATCTATGACCGGCAAATAGTGGAGCGTATAAAGGCCAAGACTGACGATGTAGACGAGCGACCAAATTGACGTGACCCATTCGTTGCGTTCGGAGATTAGCCTAATGTGGCGAACCGGGAAGATACAAAGAAACAAGGCTGCGGAAAGTAACAGAACATTCTTCAGTAGCGTCTCTCCGTTTGACAAGACGATTGCTTCACCAAAACAACCGCAATCTTCCACCGAATTGGTTATATATATATATAAGGTGATGGCCGTCATAACCATCATAAACGCCGCTACAGCTAAAGTAGTCAGGCGGCGCCTAATGCCCAAAAGGAGATTTAAGCCAAGCATCGTCTCTGTCGCAGCGAGCGCTATGGCTGCAAACTGCAACAAGAGCGAATTATCGTCAAAATGCAGATCGAAATGGGTCAAATATGCATTGAGCTTAATGCACATCCCCATCGGATCGACTGCTTTTACAAAGCCGGAGAACAAAAATGTACCCGCCAACAAAAAGATGCTGAGGCGGGCCAGCCAAAAGGTGACGATTGAAATCAGGTTTTTCATTCGGCTCAGCCTTCCTCCTCAACCGTGAGCTTTATTAAGCCAAATACTGCATAGTTCATTATATCCATATAGTTGGCACCTATGCCTTCGGAGACGAGCGTTTCGCCCTTCAGATCTTCAATCTGCTTGACGCGGAACAACTTCATAAGGATAAGATCTGTATAAGAGGAGACGCGCATCGCCCGCCAAGCCTCGTCGTAGTCGTGATTTTTACGCAGCATCAGCGCCAAGCTCTCGGCCGCTTTGTCATCATACAGCGCGAGCGCTTGCTCGACCGTCAAATCTTCATCTATCGTATGCCCCAACTCGATTTGAATGAGACCGATAATAGAATAATTGACCAGACCTATAAATTCGGGCACGATGCCTTCATCTACAAGTGCGCTACCTTTCTCTTCGAGGGAGCGGATGCGGCGCGCTTTTATCAGTAGCTGGTCTGTCAGCGAGGGGATGCGAAGCAGGCGCCACGCAGCACCATAATCATGGAGTTTGTGGGCAAACAGCGAGCGGCAAGTTTCCATTACTTGCACAAATTCTTGCTCTGTAGACAATGCCATCATAGTAATTGCTTTTGCAAGCAAAAGTACAATTAATTTGAAGATAAGCCAAGCAAAGATTACCACAAGCCACGCTACTGCACTTTTTTTATTGGCGAGTGCCCAAACGGGGATTCAAAATGCGACGCGCTGACTTGCGCGCTACTCCGTTCAACGAGATGCTCATTTGCCGGCAGCAAACCATCGTTTGCCGGCAGCAAACCATCGTTTGGCAACAGCAAACCATCGTTTGGCGGGAGCAAACGATGAAAAGCCGAAAAGCGAACGCTTGTGAGCGCACTGCGATGGTGTTTAAGGCGGACTTAGGCCGCGCCAACGCTTGCAGGCTTACAACTTTTTTGGAACAAAAGAAAGCGGGGCCGCATTATATGCTACCCCGCTTTACTATATGAGAATGAAAAAGAAATTACTCGCCGGCTTCTGCCTTGGCGTTCTTAATCATTTCTTTACTCGGCATTACGTAAACTTCTACGCGGCGGTTTTGCTCGCGACCCGTACTTGAATCATTTGAAGCTACAGGGTTGCTCTCGCCGAAGCCTTTTACTTCTTTCATTTGTGAAGATGAGATACCATTGGAGCGCAGGTAGCTGCTTACGCTATTAGCGCGTTGCTCTGAAAGCACTTGGTTCTTATTCATGCTCTCTGATGCTGAAGCGCCGCGCCATCCTTGATTGTCCGTGTAGCCATAGACGTAAAGATCCATATCTGATGTCAGATTCTTAGCAAATGTAGCCAAATCGTTGCGAGCTGAAGAGCTCAACACGTCTTGCCCCGTCTGGAATAAGAGACCGGAGGGGAACGTAACTTTAACGTAGGTGAGTCCGGTCTTTTCATCCTTAATCACTTCTGCTTCCGCATTGGCTTTGCGCGCAGCCTCGCGGGCTTTATCCATCTTATTGCCGATCAAAACGCCGGCACCCGCGCCTACCGCAGCACCGATTGCACCACCAATAGCAGCACCTTTGCCCTTACCGGCAATGCCACCGATGATTGCACCAAGCGCAGCACCACCACCGCCACCGATTAGTCCGCCCTTGGCCTTATTTGACATATCACAGCCGCTAAACAGAAGCGCTGCACATAAACATAAAACTGAAACTTTCATCTTCATTTCCAAATCTTTTTGTATTTAACAAGCCGCAAAGATAGAGCAAAGGACGATTAGATGCAAATTTGTCAAACAAATAATCAAGCTACTTAATTTTTTATAGTCTTTCAGAACACTTTTACAGCGGTTTTTGTGCAGAATAAATCTTAGGAACGCCTTATATGAATGGAAATTGCTAACTTCGCGGTCAAAATAAATTAGAAAAAACAATGGCGAAAGAACTCAAAGACCTGACGAAGAGAAGTGTGGATTATTCCCGCTGGTATAACGAATTGGTTGTAAAGGCCGAATTGGCAGAGCAATCGGACGTGCGTGGCTGTATGGTGATTAAGCCTTATGGCTATGCAATATGGGAACGCATCCAGCAGAGCATGGACGCGCGCTTTAAGGAAGTGGGTGTGCAAAACGTATATTTCCCATTATTGATCCCGAAATCTTTTCTTTCGAAAGAGGCTGAACACGTTGAGGGCTTCGCCAAGGAATGTGCTGTCGTAACGCACTATCGCTTGAAGACGAATGCTGAGAAGACGGGCGTAGTCGTTGATCCTGAAGCCAAACTCGACGAAGAGTTGATCATACGCCCTACATCTGAAACGATGTTTTGGAACACATACCGCAAATGGATTCATTCGTGGCGAGATCTGCCCGTCATTTGTAATCAATGGTGTAACGTAATGCGTTGGGAGATGCGAACGCGCCTGTTCTTGCGCACTTCTGAGTTTCTTTGGCAAGAAGGACACACAGCTCACGCTACTTGCGAAGAGGCTGACCGGCGCGCACGACAGATGCTTGACGTCTATGCCGACTGCGTAGAAAACGTTATGGCCGTCCCCGTTGTGCGTGGAATGAAGAGCGCCACGGAGCGCTTTGCGGGCGCCGTGCAGACGTACACGATTGAGGCAATGATGCAAGATGGTAAGGCGTTGCAAAACGGAACAAGCCACTTCTTAGGACAGAACTTCGCAAAGGCTTTCGGCGTGCAATATGTCGATAAAGATAATCAGTTGCAATACCCCTGGGCTACGAGTTTTGGCGTATCTACCCGTATGATGGGCGCTTTGATTATGACGCACTCTGACGACAACGGTCTCGTGCTTCCACCGCACCTTGCTCCGATTCAAGTGGTCATCGTGCCTATCTATAAGAATGATGACGAACTGCAAAAGCTCAATGAGCGCCTGGAAGCCATTGCTTCAACGCTCCGCAGCAAAGGCATCCGCGTAAAATATGACAACGCCGACAACAAACGACCGGGCTTTAAGTTTGCTGACTACGAATTAAAGGGCGTACCTGTGCGCTTGGTTATGGGCGGACGCGACCTGCAAAACGGTACTATCGAGCTGATGCGCCGCGATACGCTCGAAAAAGAGACCTTGCAAGTTGAAGGTATTGAAGAATACGTAGAAAAACTCTTAGAAGAGATTCAGCAGCATATGTTTCATAAGGCGTCAAAGTTCCGCGATGAGCATATCTTCCCCTGCGACGACTACGATGACTTTAAGAAGCGCGTAAAAGATGGCGGTTTCTTCCTTTGCCCTTGGGATGGCACGGAAGAGACGGAAGCAAAGATCAAGGAGGAAACACAAGCCACAATTCGCTGCATTCCGTTCAATGTGGACCAAACAAACCCGGGTGTTGATATGGTCTCCGGCAAGCCGGCTAAGCACAAAGTAATCATCGCCAGAGCTTACTAATCGTTTTGATAGCAGTAGATCAATTAGCAGTCATGTTCGGCGCAACGCCTTTGTTCACCGACGTCTGCTTTAACATTAACAAGAAGGACCGCATCGCGCTCGTCGGAAAAAACGGAGCGGGAAAGTCTACCCTGCTCAAGATTCTATCGGGCAGCCAACAAGCCTCGAGCGGCAGCGTTGCCATTGAAAAAGAAGCAACGATCGGCTACTTGCCGCAAGTAATGGTGCTCAGCGATGACCACACCGTCATTGAAGAGACGGAGAAAGCCTTTTCCGACATCCGCGACTTGCAGCTGCGCATAGAGCGAGAAAACAAAGAACTCGCCGAGCGCGACGACTACGAAAGCCAGGATTACTTAGACCTCGTAGAGCGCTTTGCCCACGACAACGATCGCTTTCAGCTAATGGGCGGCTTGAATTATCGTGCCCAAATGGAGCGCACGCTTTTAGGCTTGGGCTTTGTGCACGAAGACTTCGACCGACCTACGAAAGAGTTCAGCGGTGGCTGGCGTATGCGTATTGAATTGGCAAAAATCCTACTTCGCAGCCCGGACATCTTATTATTAGATGAGCCAACCAACCACTTGGACATTGAAAGCATTCGCTGGCTGGAGCAATTCTTGCAACACAGCGCGAGTGCCGTAGTATTGGTGAGTCACGACCGCGCTTTCTTGAATAATGTCACTAACCGCACGATCGAAATCTCTTGCGGACGCATTACTGACTACAAGGCAAAATATGACGACTTTGTCCGACTGCGCGAAGAGCGCCGCGAGCAGCAGTTGAGAGCATACGAAAACCAGCAAAAGGAAATTGCAGACATCAAAGATTTTATCGAACGCTTCCGCTATAAGCCCACGAAGGCCGTACAAGTACAAAGTCGCATCAAGCAATTAGAAAAGATTGTGCCGATCGTTGTCGACGAGGTTGATCGCTCAAGCTTACATTTAAAGTTCCCGCCTTGCAGCCGCACCGGCGACTACCCGTTAATCTGCGAAGATCTGCGAAAAGATTATGGTTCCCATTGCGTTTTCCACAACGTCAACCTGACGCTGAAGCGCGGAGAGAAAGTCGCATTTGTCGGAAAGAACGGCGCCGGTAAATCTACTTTGGTAAAATGCATCATGGGCGAGATTCCTTATACAGGAAGCCTCAAACTCGGCCACAACGTAGCCATTGGTTATTACGCACAAAACCAAGCCCAACTTTTAGATGAGAACTTGACGGTTTTTGATACTATCGACAGCGTAGCTAAAGGAGATATTCGCTTAAAGATTCGCGATATTCTTGGCGCATTTATGTTTGGAGGAGAAGCTTCCGAGAAGAAAGTAAAAGTACTGTCGGGCGGTGAGCGCAGCCGACTAGCGATGATACGCCTTTTGCTAGAGCCGGTAAATTTCTTAATCTTAGATGAGCCGACCAACCACTTGGATATGCGCACCAAAGACGTATTAAAAGAAGCCATTCAAGCCTTCGATGGCACGGTCATCTTAGTAAGTCACGACCGCGACTTCCTCGATGGACTCGTTACGAAGGTTTACGAATTCGGCAACGGCCTTGTACGCGAACATTTAGGCGGCATTTACGACTTCTTGCGAAAGAAAGAATTGCAAGACTTAAAGAGTTTGGAAGCAGCATCGACGCAAAGCACCGCAAACACCGATGCCCCTCGGCAAGCACAAGGCAAACTCTCCTACGAAGAGCAAAAAGAGCAAGCGCGTCAGTTGCGAAAAGTAGAAAAAGAAGTCAAAGAGCGCGAAGAGGCTATCTCACGAATTGAAGCAACCCTGCAAGATTTAGAGCAACAAATGTCAACTCCCGAAGGAGCAGCCGATGCAGCGCTAATCACGCAATACGCCGCCCATCAAAAAGAGTTGGAACAGACGATGGCCGATTGGGAGGCCGCCGCCTCTCGTTTAGAAGAAATACAATCAAAATAACATTTAATAGATATATGATTATGAGAATTAAGACAATGCTACCGATGTTCTCATTTATGGCTGTTTCAGCTTTCGGGCAACAGACCATTTCAGGCATCAGCAAGCAAAACATGGACCTCAGCGCAAAGCCTGGTACAGACTTCTATGAGTATTCCGCAGGCGGTTGGATGAAAGCGCATCCCCTCACCCCTGAATACACACGCTTCGGGCAGTTTGATCAGCTCCACGAGAACAATCAAGCGCAAGTAAGAGAACTCATCGAAGATTTGGCTAAGCACCAGCACGCCAAAGGCTCTTTAGGCCAAAAAATTGGTAGTCTTTACAATTTAGCAATGGACAGCGTGCGCCGCAATCGCGAAGGCGTAGCCCCCATTCGTCCGGTGCTTGCAAAAGTACACGGCATTCAGAACAAAAAAGAATACCAAGCTGTCGTAGCAGCACTGGTGCGTAAGGGCGCTCCCTCTATGATGTTTGATTTTGGCATCGGCGCTGACATCCGTAACGCGGCGATGAACCTCTTCAACATCAGCCAAGGTGGCCTCTCATTAGGAGAGCGCGACTACTACCTCAACGACGACTCTGCGACGGTCAAGGTGCGCAATGCTTACAAGGCTTACGTGAAGCAACTCTTCACCATGGTTGGCGACAACGCAGCAACGGCAGAGAAGAAGATGCAGGCCGTAATGGCAATCGAGACGCAAATTGCTAAGGCCTCATATAGCGCTACAAAGTTGCGCGATATAGAAGCCAACTATCACAAAATGTCATACGCACAGTTGCTCAAAGACTTCCCCGGCATCGATTGGGAAGCTACCCGTTTGGCTTTAGGTTTCCCCACCATTACTGAAGTTACGGTAGACCAAATCGAACCGATCCACGAGGTAGAAAAGATTTTGAACGACTATAATTTGGATGACCTCAAGGCCTATGCAGAATTCAAGGTCATCGACGATGCAGCCAACGCCTTAGACGACAACTTCCGCGCAGCATCCTTCGATTTCTATTCGAAGACGATGAGCGGTGCGCAGCAAGACCGTCCGCGCTGGAAGCGTGCCGTAGGCGTTGTCAACAGCGTATTAGGCATGGCTGTCGGCAAGATGTATGTAGAAAAATACTTCCCGGAAGCAGCTAAAAAGCGTATGCTAGAGTTGGTCAAGAACCTGCAAGTTGCCCTCGGCGAGCGCATTAAAGCGCTGAAATGGATGAGTCCGGCCACCAAAGAGCAGGCTATCGACAAGCTCAACAACTTCTACGTAAAGATTGGCTATCCTGATACTTGGCGCGACTACTCTGCGCTGCAGATCGACGAATCTTTGTCGTTCTACGAGAACCTTAGCCGTGCCTCTGAGTTTAATCTGGAGGACATCATCAGCCGCAAGGCCAACAAGCCGACTGACAAAACGGAATGGCTGATGACACCGCAAACGATCAACGCTTACTACAACCCGACAACCAACGAAATCTGCTTCCCGGCAGCCATTCTCCAGCCGCCTTTCTTTGACCTGGAGGCTGACGATGCAACCAACTATGGCGCGATCGGTGTGGTTATCGGCCACGAAATGACGCACGGCTTCGACGACCAAGGCGCACAATTCGACAAGACCGGAAACTTGCGCAACTGGTGGACTGCAGCTGACAAAAAGAATTTTGAAAAGCGCACGAAAGTGATGGAAGATTTCTTCAACAAGATTGAAGTGCTCCCGGGCATGATGGCCAACGGCAAACTCACCTTGGGTGAAAACATCGCTGACAACGGCGGTTTGAACGTGGCATATCAAGCCTTGCAAAACGCGATGAAAATAAAGAAGGGCGAAACGCTTGAAGGCTTCACGCCGGAGCAGCGCTTCTTCCTCTCATTTGGCTTGATCTGGGCGCAAAACATTCGCCCCGAACAGTTGCGAATGCTCAACAAGATGGACCCGCACGCCCCGGCACGCTGGCGCGTCAATGCTGCGCTTCCGCAAATCGATGCGTGGTACAAGGCCTTCAATATTACGCCGAAAGATCCGCTCTTCGTGCCTAAGGCAAAGCGTGTAGACGTTTGGTAATGACTGACTAAATACTGCAAGTCGGGTTCGTATTTCTCGCTTGCTGCTCACGTATATCGGCCGATAGTTCTCTTACTATCGGCCGATCTTTTTTTCGGCCGACCCCGCTCGCCAAAGACAAAGCTGACACGACAGGAAAGCATCGCCATTCTTCGCCATACGCTCACGACAAAGAGCTTTTTTAGCCATAAGGCAGTAGAGAGAAGCATTCCCCCACAAAGCAGAGTAAGCTACTTGTGCATGCGGCCAACTACAACAGCACGGCGAGGCTTCCCCGCTCAATATCAGAAAACCATCCTTTAATTTTCCAAAGCGAAAGCCGGGTGTGAAGGCTTTTCATCACGACAAAAAGAGCGTACGCTCGTGATGAGACGGCCTTACGCTCGTGATAAAAAGGGTTTCATCTCACGAAGCAAAAACACCCCGTCAAAGGCTGCTCGCCGCCGAAGCGAACACCAATTGGCCGACAATCAAATTTCCGCAAAGAAAATCAGGGTACTCTTTTCTGTATGCAGAGATTTTTGCACAACTTTGCATAGCTGTAGATGATCAAGAAAACCATTCTGCAAGCAAAAAAAGCGATTAAATCATGAGACTAAGCGATCTACATACCGGTGAGCGCGGCGTTATCGTCAAAGTATTTGGCCACGGCGGTTTCCGTAAGCGCATTGTAGAGATGGGATTTATCAAAGGCAAAACTGTGCGCGTCATTCTCAACGCTCCACTCCGTGATCCTATCGAATATGAGGTGATGGATTATAAGATTTCCCTACGCCGCAGCGAGGCTGCTTTGATTGAGGTTATCAGCGAAGAGGAGGCATTAGCCATAGCACAACAGGAAGCGGAGAAAAACAGAACGCCGCTCCACCCTACGGCTGAAGAAGAAGCCGAGTTGCAGCAGCGCCTCTTGCATAAGATGGAGAAAATGGCCGACGAGAAGCGACGCACGATCTACATCGCCTTACTCGGCAATCCGAATTGCGGCAAAACTTCGCTGTTTAACATCGCCAGTGGCGCGCACGAGCACGTTGGCAATTATAGTGGCGTGACGGTCGGAGCAAAAGACGGCTTCTTCGACTTCACAGCAAAGAACGGCAATACGTATCATTTTAGAATAGTCGACTTACCCGGCACTTATTCGCTATCTACGTATAGTCCGGAGGAATTATACGTGCGCAAGCAACTCATCGAGGAGACGCCGGATGTTATTGTAAACGTCATAGACGCATCAAACTTGGAGCGAAATCTCTACCTGACGACTCAGCTCATCGATATGCATCTTCCGCTCGTCTGCGCCCTGAATATGTATGACGAATTAGAGGCACGCGGCGATCAATTGGACCATCATACGCTGGGCACTTTGCTGGGTGCTCCGATGGTGCCTACAGTGTGTCGCACAGGAAGGGGCGTGAAGGAGTTGTTTGAGAAAGTCATTGCGGTCTATGAAGGCAATGATCCTAAGATATCTCGGCACATTCATATTAATCATGGGGCAGAGCTGGAGAGTAGCATTGACAAAATAAAAGCAGCTTTTCAACGCAACGACCGGATACGCTACAAATATTCCACGCGTTACTTAGCTATTAAATGCTTAGAAGGAGATAAGGAGGTTGATAGCTTGATCGATAAGTTGCCCAACCACGATGAAATTATTTCCATACGCTATGCTGAGCAACAACGCCTGCAAAAAGAGTTGGGAGAATCGGCCGAATCGGCACTGATTGATGCCAAATATGGTTTTATTCAAGGTGCACTGCGCGAAACGTTTCGCCCGGCAAAACGAAGCGAAGAGCCGACACTTACGGATCGCATTGACCGCATCGTAACGCACCGTATCTGGGGCTTCCCGATCTTCTTTGCCCTGCTCTTTTTAATGTTTGAGGCGACGTTTACTTTGGGCCAATACCCTATGGACTGGTTGCAATGGCTCGTAGACCACTTGGGAGCATTCGTAGCCGATAACATGGCTCCCGGCGCTTTGCGCGACTTACTTGTCGATGGTATCATTGGCGGCGTGGGCGCTGTGATTGTCTTCCTGCCGAACATCCTTATTCTCTACACCTTTATTTCTCTGCTCGAAGATTCGGGCTATATGGCGCGCGCAGCCTTTATTATGGACCGATTGATGCATCATATGGGTCTACACGGCAAGAGTTTTATTCCGATGATTATGGGTTTTGGCTGCAATGTGCCTGCCGTGATCGCCACCCGCACGATTGAAAATCCTAAAAGCCGACTCATCACGATGCTGGTCATTCCGATGATGTCCTGCTCGGCGCGTATTCCGATCTATATTCTGCTCATTGGTACGTTTTTCCCACATCATGCGGCTTTCGTTCTCTTAGGCCTGTACGCTTTAGGCATATTGATGGCGGTCTTGATGGCAAAGTTGTTCAGCAAAGTTTTGCTGAAAGGCGTGGATTTGCCCTTTGTGATGGAACTACCACCCTATCGCCTACCGGCTGCCAAAAGCATCGGCCGCCATACGTGGGAGAAAGGCCGCCAATATTTGAGAAAAATGGGGCATATCATCTTAGTGGCTTCTATTATTATTTGGTTCTTGGGCTACTTCCCCCGCCCTGCTGAAGCGCCGGCACCTGCGCCGCAACCGACAGCAAGCACGCAGCAAGCAACGCAACCTTCGACAGAGGTCGCAGCGCCGCAAATGTCTTACTTAGAGCAAGCGGGACGCCTCATTAGCCCGATTATGTCCCCCTTAGGCTTCGATTGGAGAATGAATGTCGGCATCTTGTCAGGCGTTAGTGCAAAGGAACTAGTTGTCTCTACAATGGGTGTGATGTATGCAGGCGAGAAAATCGATGACGCAAACGCTGCCGGTCACGACACGCACTTGCAAAGAGCCATCGCACGCTCACTTTCGCCGGCCTCAGCGCTTGCTTACTTGGTCTTTATCTTGTTGTACTTCCCTTGCATTGCAACTGTGACAGCCATCAAAAACGAAACCGGGCGTTGGAAGTGGGCGATGTTTACCATCTTCTACACGACCGGCCTCGCCTATGCCGTATCGTTTATCGTCTATCGCTTAGCTTTGCTTTTCCTATAAAGCCCAGCCACATATAATAAAAAGGCGCCGCACGCATCATCACGTTGCGTGCGGCGCTTTCTTGCATAAAGCATATAAGGAAGGCAACCAAGCACATCTTGCTCAGCTGCCTTTTGCTCTCATTAGTTGATTAGCAATTAAGGTAAAAAGATTGAATCAGGTCACGTGGCTAAAAATACAACTTTCCCTTTACATTGCCAAATAATAATTGAATTTTCTCGATCAAAATAGAGAAGAAATCAGATACGCTCCAATACGCGTTCAATCAATAGCTCAATACTATTTTTGTAGTTCGGGTTCGCTCGACCGGCCAAGCGGTTAGCGATCACCATACAGCAGGTCATAGCCTTATGGCCCATTAAGCGCGAAAGACCGGCTACAGCACTACTCTCCATTTCAAAGTTTGTAATGCGCAATCCATCGTAGTCAAAGTCCATGATCTTCTCATTTTGATTACTGTCGGCCAGCGGTAAGCGAAGTTCACGCCCTTGCGGTCCGAAGAAACCACCGCAGGCAATCGTTACGCCTCGCACCATATCTTCTGAAGCTACGCGCTCGATCAATTCTTTGTCAGCATCGACGATATAAGGATGCGCGATGCATTGCGCCCCTTTCCACCCCATATACTGCACGAAGGCTTTCTCCATCGCCAAGTCGCAAGCCTCGTCGCGTCCGGCATAGAAGTTGAGCAAACCATCGAAACCGATACTCTTCACACTGGCGATAAAAGTGCCCTCAGGCGTATTCGGCTGCAAGCCGCCGCAAGTGCCAATTCGTACAATCTCTAACTGGCGCAACTGCGGTTTTACCGTGCGCGTCTCAAAATCTATATTGGCCAACGCGTCGAGTTCGTTTAAGACAATATCTATATTATCACAGCCGATGCCCGTAGAGACGACCGTGATGCGCTTACCTTGAAAGCGCCCTGTAATGGTTCTAAATTCGCGGCTTTCGATATCGCACTCCTTCTCATCAAAGAAGTTTGCCACCACCGGCACGCGACCGGGATCGCCCACCAAAATCACTTTATCAGCCAACTGTTCCGGCTTCAGGTGTAAGTGGAATACGCTGCCATCACTATTGATGATCAATTCTGAAGGTTCGAAATAACTTTTCATATCTTGTTCTTTCCAAAGAAGATTATTTTAATTCCAATGCTCGCATGCGCACCGCTGCGTCTGAAGCCTTTACTTGTAGTGTCGCTTGCTCTTGTTCTAAGCGGAGAATCTCCCCGCCGCCCGTTTTTTGCTTTGCATAAACGCGCCGGAGTTGGTCGAGTTGCTCGTTGATCGCCTGTAGGCGCTGCGTTGACTCCCACCATTCTTTAGCCGCCTTGCGTGCTTCCGGATGGCGAAACTCATCAAGCGAATGATATACTTTATTGTCGTTTATTACAAACAGGCTATTCGTAGCCTTTCGTTTATTTTCTTTGTTACTTTTCGCATAATCAGCGGCCACTTTTCGACGCTCTTCTGCCGAAATCTGCGAGAGCCGGATCGGCATCAGCATAGCCAATTGGCGAAGCGTATTTTTAGGAGTCGAGGCATCGTAGACCTCGCGATTATCATTCGGTATAAAAGAGTAAATGCACAGCTTATCGACCGGCTGATAGCGATCGGAGACAAACCACCCCATATTGTTTGCTCGATCAATCACCATCAAGAAATCGTTGGCCGGCGAATTAAAAGGCATACCCAGATTCTGTGGTTTCAAAAAGGCTTTGGCATCTGCATCATAGCGCGTCTGGAAGAGGTCATATCCCCCCAAACTCTCGGCGCCATCTGCTGCGAAGTAAAGCGTCACGCCATCGGGATCCATAAAAGGGAAATCTTCGTTCCGCTCCTGCGGCATAAAGCCGGGCAGAGGTGAGGGTTGACCCCATTTTTTCCCAAAACGGTTCGCAACATATAAGCACAGGTTTTCTGCCGTGTCGGCTAAGGCGAAATAAGCCCTATCGCCCCAGTCGTTAATATAGGCTGCTTGGCCGGCACGCTTGGCCTTGAGGCCTAATGCATCAGCTAAGACAGCCCCCGCTTGTAGCTGCCCCAACCCTTTTCGCAATTGTGGAATAGGAATGCTACTGCGATCTACGACCAAACTATCAATAATCCGAACTTTCTCTGTAGCCGGTAGCATCGTAGCGCCTAAGCGGACACGACTTAACAGTTGCTCTAATTGTATCGTAGGCTTCTTTTGGCGCTTGGCCGCAGCTATTTGATGCTGTAAACTGCTTACAGCCTCATCAAAATAGTAGGAGCGAAAGAGCGTTTCGGCATCCGCACTTTTTTCTGCAACCTTTGCAACCTGACGAGTCTTTTCCCCCGTCCGCCGCTGCGCTTCCATCGATTGTGAAAGCACGAATAAGGGCAATAAAAGAGCTAAATATCTTGCGTACATATATATATTGCTACATAAATAAGATAGCAGCAAAGTTACGTAAATCTTTTTACTCACCGAGCCGGTCGTACGGCTTTTACAACAAAGGCTATGCTCCTTTGTCTACTCAATGACCATAACAGGATATGGACTAATTACAGGACATTTCAACAACCACCAACTAACTGTGTAGTTAAGAAAAGGGCACGACAAGCCTAGCTGTAATTAGCAAAAAACTTGTCAATGAATAATGAAATTAAGAACTGAAGTTGTCAACTAATTTTAGGACATTACAAGAGTCCGCCCCTTTAGAACTAAAATTCCAAAGGAGCGGAAATAGATCCTGTGCTTTGGGAATAAAATCCCCATAGGTGGGACTTGCACATGCAATAATTGATTTTGGGGTTGACTATATTTAGTCTTATTTTTAATAGTAGTAGATACTCTATCATCTTAATCAGATTTGAAGTTCACATGCTTTTACTCCTAAACTATATAGTATAAGCTTGCTTGTACTTTTTGTCTATATCCCCACAATAGGAGCAATGTACACTTATCCGGACATTCAATTAACAACTCATAGATCATATCCAATTGTTTTTAATGATTTAGCTCTGTAGTTTTTTCTCTAGCTCTCCTCTAAAGCGTGCGGGCTGTGCCGGAGAGTCTACCAATTGTCAATCTTAGTAAATAAGATATAGTTCACGCGCTCAAGATAGCTTTCTATACAGATTTACGACAAAAGAAAAGGAAAATATTGGCTACTTTTGGACATTTCACTACATTCGCAAGAAATATCATAGATTTATTTAGAAAGCAAACACTATTTACACATCATAGAATGAATAACAGAGACTGCGCCGATCATTATCCAAGCATAAATGTGGACTTGCATTAGCTCTCTCTATAGTCATCTTAACTTTAGCTGGTATTTATCTCTTTGCTAATATCTAAACACAAATAACAATGAAAAAATTACTTTTATTCTTCTTCTTGCTGATGGCTGCTAGTCTTCATTCGAAAGATTACAAAGTAAGTACGGCACTTGACTTTATAAAAGCATTGGGCCCTAATCGTACGGTAATCGTTCAGGGAATCATCAATCTGTCGGATGCACTTGAAAACAATGACCTCTGTAAAGAGTTGGGTATGGAGGCATACGACTATGATATTGATGCAAAGTCTACGTTAGTAAGGAGCGAAGAGTATGATGGACATATGCTGATCATCAATAAAGTGAAAAACCTCACCATAAAAGGTGAAGATGGTGCTGCAATTCTCGTATCGCCGCGCTATGCTTACCCGCTAAGTTTCCGTATGTGCAAGGAGATTAAGTTGGTCAACTTCACTGCAGGACATACCGATGAGGGCTACTGCAATGGTGGGGTATTGGAATTTAAGCAGTGTCAAGATATAGAGATTGACCGCTGCGACCTCTTCGGATGCGGCATTGAGGGCATCACGGCCGTAGGAACGACAAATCTTGTCTGCAAAAAGAGCATTATTCGCGATTGTTCTTACAGCATTATGAATCTGCGCAAATGTTTGAATATGACCTTCGAGGATTGCGACTTTTACCGCTGTCGCGAATATACCCTGATTGCAGCCTCCGACTGTACAAATACAAACTTTATCAGGTGTCGTATATCACAGAACCAAGGCACACTTTTTGGCTTAAATAATAGCGTGATAACGCTGAGTGATTGTGAGATACACCACGTTGGCCCCATTGGCAATATTAATATTAAAAACTATCCTACTACGAGATTCTTCAACGATGAAGATGTGCTTGAAGGTCGCGGCTTTGGACCTACCGGACGCCCAAACTTGAGAGTAAGCAGAGAGGATGATGATACGGAAGAATGTGGAGAGGAGGAAGAAGAAACAGAGGATGATTTTTACGCCGTCTGGAATCCTGAAAGCGTTGAAGAAAATCATCGAAAAGTCTTTGGTAACACTTTGGAGGATCACTGGGCTAGTACGCCAATCACGCTTCCTCAGTCTGAAGGTACGCCTAATATCTTTAACCTGACACTTGCTTTCTGCAAACAATGGACGGGCAATGACGATGACCCGAGACGCGTATTTTTTGAATTCGCTACGGGCAAACGACATATGCAGATAGATAAGGACGAAACGTCAAATATTAGTGGCACTAAGTCCTATTACGGCGATGGTTGTTCAATCAATTATAATACAAAAGAAGGATGGCTTGAGTCTGATAATAATGAGGATGAAAAAAATCTGAAAGCGGCTATTTGGAATAGAAACGACAGACACAAATTGTTGGTTTTGGTTTTAGAGCAACCCGTGCTCGAAATGTCGGCAATGTGTTATTGCTATGACTATGACCCGGAAACCCGCAAACTACGCCCCCTGCCCGACATGAAAGAATTTATCGAAATGAAGCATTATGGCTACATTATGCTACCTAAGAAGGGAAAGGATATCACGCTCACCGTCCTTGCTGCTGATGGAGATGTCATATTCAAATGGAACGGCTATTCGTTTAATGTAAAAAAGGGGAAATAAGGTAACATTCTTCTGATGTATCTGCTCTGCGCCCGGCGTTTCAGAATAGAGTAGATACTTCAGAAGATTAAAAGAAGTCGGGCGTAAAAGTTAAGAGCAAAAAGAAACGCCTTCCAAGCTCCAACAATCATTGATTCTTTGTTGGGAAAGCAAGAAAAAGGGATGTACAATTATTGCACATCCCTTTTATGATTAGTGATGGAAATCGTTTCGGTTTATTGCTGCGCGCCACCAACAATATCGAGAAGCTCAGCTGTAATAGCCTGCTGGCGACTCTTATTATATTGCAACGTAAGGTCGTGCAACAATTCGTCTGCATTGTCGGTAGCAACCTGCATAGCGACAACGCGGGCAGCATGCTCGCTAGCCAAGCTATCGAGCAAGGCGGTGTAGAGCTTCAAATGGAGCGCCTTAGGAATAAGGTTGAGCACCAAGGTCTCTGTATCTGGTTCCACTATATAATCTAAAGCAGGACCATCCTTAGCCTTGTCTGCATCATCTTGAGCTAAAGCGATCGGCAAGAAGGTCTCTTGCGTTAATACTTGCGTTGCAGTCGACTTGAAGTGATGATAAATTAACTCAACATGATCAATTTCACCATCTTCATACGATTGCATCAGTTGGGTAGCAACCTCTGCAGCCGGATTATAACTCGGATGATCCATCAAGTGAGAATAATCTGCCACGTCTTCAAAGCCGGCCTTGCGTACCGCCTCTAATCCTTTTTTACCAAAAGGATACACCTTGACAACGCTTATACCTTTTGCACGATAGGCGTCGAGCGTGCGTAGAAATTCTCTGATAACATTGCCATTAAAGGCGCCACAAAGAGAAGAATTGGAGGTGTAGACCACCAAAGCTACGCGCTTCACCTCACGTTTTACAGCAAATGGTGAAGATATTTCACCCTCAAGGTTGCCGACAAAACGGGCCATAATTGCATGCAGACGCTCTTCGTAAGGCCGCATGCTTTCAATGGTTTTCTCAGCTTGGTGCAACTTGGCAGACGCCACCATCTTCATCGCACTTGTAATCTTACGCGTGCTGCCGACAGATGATATTCGGGTCTTGACTTCTTTTAATGAGGGCATAAGCTATCGTTTTACTGATATTGTGCGGAAACTTCAGCCGCTACTTTCTCAATCGCTTGGCAAACTTCTTTACTCAAGTTGCCTTTAACGATTTCATCTAAAATATCTTTCTGATGTGAGGAGCGAACGATTTGTAAAAAAGAAGTCTGGAAATCGTCAACCTTCTCCAATGGTACGCTCTTCAAGAGTCCGCGAGTACCGCAATAAAGTATTGCTACTTGCTCAGCAACCGGCATCGGCGAATACTGCTTCTGAACCAAAAGGACATTGTTCTTTCGACCACGATCAATGGTCATAGCAGTCACAGGATCCATATCAGAAGAGAACTTCGCAAAAGATTCCAATTCGCGATACTGCGCTTGGTCAATCTTCAACGTTCCGGCCACTTTCTTCATGCTCTTAATCTGAGCGGCACCACCGACACGGCTGACAGAAATACCTACATCAATAGCCGGACGCTGTCCTCTATTAAAGAGGTTAGTATCTAAATAAATCTGACCGTCTGTGATTGAAATAACGTTCGTTGGAATATAAGCAGAGACATCGCCGGCTTGCGTCTCAATGATTGGCAATGCAGTCAAAGAGCCACCACCTTTTACCTTTCCCTTCATGCATTCAGGCAGGTCGTTCATCTTAGCTGCGACTTCGTCTTGATTGTTAATCTTCGCTGCGCGCTCCAACAAGCGTGAGTGGAGATAAAAGACGTCACCAGGATAAGCCTCACGGCCTGAAGGACGGCGAAGAATCAAAGATACCTCACGATAAGCTACAGCTTGTTTTGACAAGTCATCATAAACAACTAAAGCCGACAAGCCGCGATCGCGGAAGTACTCGCCTATAGCTGCACCGGCAAAGGGAGCAAAGTATTGCAATGCTGCCGGCTCTGATGCTGTAGCGCTGACAATAATCGTATAAGGCATAGCGCCGTTTTTCTTCAACGTCTCTACGGTAGATGCAACAGTAGATGCTTTCTGACCGATAGCTACATAGATACAATAAACGGGATCACCTTTTTCAAAATTCTCACGCTGATTAATAATTGTATCGATGGCGATGGCAGTCTTTCCGGTCTGACGGTCGCCAATGATCAGCTCACGCTGTCCGCGGCCGATAGGAATCATTGAGTCGACAGCTTTCAAACCCGTTTGCAAAGCTTGATTAACGGGCTGGCGGTAGATAACACCCGGCGCCTTACGATCAAGCGGCATCAGATATTTCTCTCCACCAATCTCACCGGCTCCATCAAGGGGAGTGCCAAGCGGATTGATAACGCGCCCCAACATTTCATCGCTAACTTCAATAGAAGCCACGCGATCTGTGCGCTTCACGCTTTGGCCTTCTTTGATTCCTTCTGACGGACCAAGTAAAACCACACCGACGTTATCTTCTTCCAAGTTCATCGCTACACCCATCACGCCGTTTTCAAACTGCACGAGTTCGTTCTCCGTGACATTGGAAAGGCCATATACGCGAGAGACGCCATCGCCCACAGTAAGGACAACGCCGACCTCTTCAAACTTGACCTTTGTATTGATATCCTTCAACTGCTGCAAAAGGATATCCGATACTTCACTTGGTTTGATATTGTTTGACATATTGTTGTTTTGCTATTAAGAATAATCGGAGCATTTGCTCATCGCCCGTCTTTGTTCAAGGACTAAGCAAGTGCGTTGCGCAGCTCCTTTAATTGGGTTTTCAGACTTGCGTCTAATCGATAAGTGTCGTAATCCAAGATAAATCCGCCCGCAATGGACGCATCTATTTCTACCTTAAACTCAATGCTGCAATTGGTTCGCTTCTCTATAATCTCCTGCAACTTCTTGCAAATTGTCTCCGGCGTAGCCGTCGGCACAATCAGTCGGCCCTTAATTATACGCTTGCGCTTCAAATAAAGCGTGATGAAAGCTTGAGCAATAAACTGCATAAGGTCCGTGCGATTATGCGTTGTCACTAACTGGATGAAGCGCTCTGTGGAAGCAGATAAACTTCCGTTACCGCACGTTGCACAAGTAAGAATCTCAACTTGTCGAGCGTTGTCTGATAGTGGATCCTGAAGAACTTGGCGCAACGTAGGGATATGCAAGAAAGAATGCGCCAATGTCTCAATTTCCGCATAGACGCGCTCTTCTTCTTTATTATCTATTGCAAAGCGTAGCAGAGCTTTTGCGTAGCGAATAGAAATAATTCCGATATCCATGATTAGCCTTTATTCATATCATTAAGAATCCTATCGATATACTTCTCCTGCTCTTCGGCATTGTCCAACTGGCGACGTATAACTTTCTCCGCGATCAGGACAGACAGATCTGCCACTTGCGAGCGAATGTCACGCAAAGCGTTTTCCTTTTCAGCAACGATTTGCTTTTTGGCCTCTTCAAAAAGCTGATGCCCCTCGGTCTGTGCCTTATTACGAGCTTCCGCAATGATATTATCGCGGGTTGCCATGGCTTCTTTGATAATGCGGGCTTGTTGTTCGTGCGCAACTTTCAAGATGCTATCACTCTCAGCTTTTACGTTAGCCAACTTTTCGTTGGCTTCGCGTGCGTTCTTGAGCGATTCATCAATATAGTTCTTGCGATCTTCAACGGCCTTAGTTATTGCCGGAAAGCCATACTTTGCCAATAAGAAGAAGACGACTCCGAATGCGAGCAACATCCAAAATAGCAAGCCAAAATCGGGCGTCAAAATGGATGGCATATTCTCCATAATATCGTCTTTTTTTAATTGAGTTTACTATAAGGCCCACATATATAATATATGCGTACGGCCTTTTCTCAAATTATCGATGTATAGCTATTACAAGAAGAGGACGAGCAAACAAACGATTGCACCGAAGAAAGCAACACCCTCGATCAAGGCGGCAATAACGATCATATTAGAACGGATATCGCCTACTGCTTCGGGTTGGCGTGCAATAGCTTCCATCGCTGAAGAGCCAATTTTACCGATACCGAAGCCGGCACCTAATACTGAAAGACCTGCGCCGATGGCTGCGCCTAATTCGGCAATTCCTTTTGCCATGTCCATTAAGAGTTGTAACATAGTGGTAAGAGTTTAATTTTATTGCTTTAATTTGTAGTATGTTCGTGATGTGGATGTGCCAAGCCTATAAAGATTGCGCTCAGCATCGTAAAGACGTATGCCTGTATAAAAGCGACCAAAAGCTCTAAGGCATTCATAAAGATCATCAAAAGCCCACTAAAGACTGATATTGCTGATCCTACGTAAAGATTAACTTGGAATGTGATAAAGATCACACAAGTGAGCGAAAGTATAATGGCGTGACCGGCTAACATATTAGCAAAGAGACGCACCATTAAGGCAAATGGCTTCGTGAATAAGCTAAAAAACTCGATGACGGGCATCAAAGGTACCGGACACTTCATCCAAACCGGAACGTCCGGCCAAAAGACTTCTTTCCAATACTCCTTATTGCCGAAGACATTGATGGCGATAAAGGTGAGGAAAGCTAAGAGGAAGGTAATTGTAATATTACCGGTCACGTTAGCTCCTCCGGGGAAGAAGGGAATCAAGCCCATCAAGTTAGTCACCAAGATAAAGAAGAACATCGTCAAGAGAAAAGGAGAGTAAGGGCGATAGTTCTTTTCGCCAATGCCTGTCTTGATAACGTCATCATTGATCGCAGAGACGAGCACTTCAATACACCCTACAAAGCCCTTGGGCGCTTCTTTGGTCACCTCGTGGCGTTTATACCAACGAGCACAAGGAATAAAGATCAAGAGCAACACAAGGACATTGATCCAAATTTGCACAACATCTTTTGTAATACTTAAATCCCACGGACGCTCGTTGTAGCCTTTTTCATAAATCTTCCCTTGTCGTGCGGCATCAATATAGAAGCCATCATACACGCCTCCTACTGCCTCCTCGAAGCGAGCAGAAGAGAAGATGTGCCATTGCCCATCGCGTTGACTTTTCACAATGACAGGGAGCGGCAAAGAGACATGCTTATGTCCAAGGGTTGTAATATGCCATTCGTAAGCATCGCTCATATGCCCCAAAACGATTTCTTTCACATCGACCTCTTCTTCTGCGTGTGCTGTGGAAGGGACAAATGTGAAGAGAGCAAGGATCAGCGCTATTCCTATGGCGTAAATATGTTTCATATCGTTTAAGATAATGCGAGAAATTATGAAGCCTTAGTCTCCGATTTTGATTTGCTTTCAGTCCTTATATAATAATAGGACAAGAATGCTGTCGTCACCAAGTAAAATCCGGCAAGGTTAATCGTAAAGTATAACAACTGCGTCTTGACCAATACGGCATAGATCAAAAACAACACTAGGGCAGATAAAAGGCGCACAATTTTCGTCGCCAAATAAAAGCCGGTCATCGTCTTATTCTGCGTTCGCCGCAAACGATCACCAAATGCAAGTTCGAAGAAAGAAAAAGCAAAGAAAAACGCCCCCAGCAACGTAATTGGCAGCAATTGTTTGAGCACCTCCATCCCAAGCAGGTTTCTTTCCAGCAGAAAGAGAATGGGACCAAGCAGCAAATAAACTACGGCCAGAGATATTAGGGGCTTAGCTACTTTCATTTGCTTTCTTCCTCTACACAAATACTAACTTCATTGCAAGCTACGTCTACGAATCCGCCACGCACAGCAAGCGTCACGAGAGCATTTCCGCGGCAGACGACAGTGCCTTCTGTCAAAGTCGAGATAATCGGCGCGTGATGATCTAAGATTTCAAAGCGCCCTTTCTCACCCGGAACGACGACCGAAGAGGCTTCACCTTGATACAAGACCTTTTCCGGAGAGACGATGATTACTTTCATACGTTTTCGCTTGATTTAGCTATTTAGAATAACAAGGATAGCTGAATGCGCTAGGCGGTTAAGCCTGCGCATTTTCCATTAATCGCTTACCCTTTTCGATAGCTTCATCTATCGTACCAACATTCAAGAATGCTTGTTCAGGCAGATAATCGACTTCACCATCCAAAATCATATTAAAGCCACGGATCACTTCCTCAATGGGTACCATAACGCCCGGAACGCCCGTAAACTTCTCAGCCACGGTAAACGGCTGACTCAAGAAGCGCTGAACGCGACGTGCGCGATTCACCGTTTGCTTATCCTCATCTGAAAGTTCATCCATACCGAGAATAGCAATAATATCCTGAAGCTCATTGTATTTTTGCAGAATCTGCTTCACGCGTTGTGCACAATCGTAATGCTCTTTACCAATAATGTTAGGATCAAGGATACGAGAAGTAGAAGCCAACGGATCGACAGCCGGATATATACCCAACTCCGTAATCTTACGACTCAACACGGTCGTAGCGTCCAAGTGAGTAAACGTTGTAGCCGGAGCCGGGTCAGTCAAGTCATCGGCCGGCACATACACTGCTTGAATAGAAGTAATAGAGCCATTCTTCGTTGACGTAATACGCTCCTGCATCGCACCCATCTCGCTTGAAAGCGTAGGTTGGTAACCTACGGCTGACGGCATACGACCCAACAAGGCTGACACCTCAGAGCCTGCCTGCGTAAAGCGGAAGATGTTGTCGATAAAGAACAAGATATCCGTAGCCTTGCCTTCTTTCACGCCAGAATCACGGAAAGATTCTGCTACAGAAAGGCCGGACAATGCCACGCTGGCACGAGCGCCCGGCGGTTCGTTCATCTGACCATAGATGAGCGTTGCCTGACTCTTGGCCACTTCATTATAATCGACTTTAGAAAGGTCCCATTCGCCTTTTTCCATAGCGTCGGTAAATTCCTTTCCATATTTGATAACGCCTGACTCTATCATCTCGCGTAAGAGGTCATTACCCTCACGTGTACGCTCACCTACGCCGGCAAAGACGGAGAAGCCGTCGTGACCTTTGGCGATATTGTTGATCAGCTCCATGATAAGCACCGTCTTACCTACGCCGGCACCACCAAAAAGACCGGTCTTTCCACCCTTACTATAAGGCTCAAGCAAGTCGATCACCTTAATACCGGTATAAAGAATTTCCGTGCTCGTCTTCAAATCCTTAAAGTCGGGAGCAGGGCGATGAATGGGGTATGCGTCAGCGCCTTTATCTACGTTATGCAGACCATCGATGGTACTACCCGTAACGTTAAGCATACGGCCTTTGATTTGCTCGCCGATGGGCATTGTGATTGGACTGCCCAATTGGCGTACTTCCAATCCGCGCATCAAGCCGTCCGTATTGTCCATTGCGACCGTACGAACTGTGTCTTCGCCGATATGTTGTTGCACTTCAATAATGATCTGGCGACCATCAGGGTGCGTTACTTCCAATGCATCGTGTATTTTAGGCAGCACTTCTGCCGCAGGGCGACCTTCCGTGTCAAAAGCGACGTCGACGACGGCACCAATGATCTGCGAGATTCGCCCGTTGATAAGAGATTCTGTCATGGGGTTCGGTGTGTTTCGTTGGCAAAATTACTTATTTTTTCAAACAGACAAGGCAATCTGAGCCGAAAAAGTATTTTTATTTTCCACCGCTTACGTCAAATGTGGTTAATTTCCCCAACAATGGCCATATTTAGCCCATAGTTCTATCATCAAAAAGCGTATTTATACTTACAATTCGTCTAACTAATAGCACTAGTTAAGGAAATAGACACCCTCTCTTGCGCTACACTACTCCCCTCATATAGGCATAGCCCTCTTCTACATTTAGGTCAGCACTTTTTAAGCTGACCAACCTCTCATCTCATCGTATTTACATCCGCGAAGCGCACATTTATAGACAAAGACGATGGGTGTCTCCTCAATTCTAATGAAAGGATGCGAAGAAAAAATGGTGCGTTTAATCGTTGACCACAGACGAGAAGACGAGACCGCTTAAGCCCGAGCCATAATCAAGCACAAATAATTCCGAAAGAACTGTTTATATCCCCGCGAAGCACAAGCAGCCTACCCTACTTACGCAATCGCATTTTTGCACCAAGCGTTTGGTATTTTAGTTCCAAGGTAGCGGATTAAATTTCCAAGCTTAGGAATTAAAATTCCAAAGTAGCGCATTTTACGACCAAGCAGGCAACGCGACTCAGGCATATACATATTGTGTCGCCGGCTAATTATGTTATCAAGAAAGAAAGCAGGAATAAGCCCGATCCCTTCCTCACACTTCACGCGAAGTAAAACTTTCAATTAATTATTCACAGGAAGAATCTTACCCCCGAATCGACCCTCATAAAGAGAGGTCTACATCGTGCGTCATACGAATAAAAAAGTAAAGGCAACGACCCAAGCGTTGCCTTTATTTACCGAAGAAAAGTCCGGTTATCTGTTAATCTAAAAAAATGATTGCTTATCAAATAATATCCAATTCGCGGAACACTTTCGTTAAGGCAGCGATGCCTCTATCTACCTGTTCGTGCGTATGCGTTGCCATCAAGGCAAAGCGCACCAAAGTATCTTGAGGAGCACAAGCCGGAGGGATCACCGGATTGATAAAGACGCCTTCGTCAAAAGCGCGCTTAGTCACAACGAAAGTTTTCTGCACATCGCGCACATAAAGCGGGATAATGGGAGATTCTGTTGCACCAATTTCAAAGCCCTCTTCGCGGAAGCGCTTCAAAGCATAATTGGTCACATCCCAAAGCGCCTGAATACGCTCAGGTTCTTGCCGGATAATGCGTAAAGCTTCGCGAGCGCAAGCCGTAGCCGACGGCGTTGCAGAAGCACTGAAAATATATGTGCGGGCATTATGGCGCAGCCAGTTGATTATCGTCTTATTGGCAGCGATAAACCCCCCGATGCTTGCTAACGACTTACTAAATGTGCCCATAATCAGATCAACTTGATCCGTAAGCCCAAAATGATCGCACACGCCGCGCCCTTCGCGCCCGAAGACACCTAAGCCGTGAGCCTCGTCAACCATAAGCACCGCATTATATTTTTGCTTTAGGCGCACAATTTCCGGTAGGTTAGCCAAATCGCCCTCCATAGAGAAGACGCCGTCAACAACAATGAGTTTAACAGATTCGGGCGTACATTTTTGCAACTGCCGCTCCAAATCTTCCATATCATTGTGCTTATACTTCAAAGCCCTAGCAAAACTCAGACGACGCCCATCAACGATTGAAGCATGATCACGATCATCGCAGATGATGTAATCTTCGCGCGTCAGCAAAGACGGAATCACACCTGAATTAACGGTGAAGCCGGTTGAAAAACAAAGCGACTCATCTTTGCCTATGTATTCAGCCAATTCCTTCTCCAACTTTACGTGAATGTCCAGCGTGCCATTAAGGAAGCGCGAGCCGGCACAACCGGATCCATATTGCTGCAAAGCCTTAATACCGGCATCTATGATGCGCTGATCGCCGGGCAAACCAGTGTATGCATTTGACCCGAACATCAGAACGTCGTGACCACCCATATTTACTTCTGTCCCCTGCTTGCCATCTATCTCTCGGAAATAAGGATACATTCCAAGATCCATGTAATGTTGGGGCAAGGTGTACTTGGCCAGTCTATCGTCTAATATGCTCATATTAATAATGATTTTCGTATGATTTTCAGCTCACTTTAAGGCGATTCGTGCAGTGAGTCCGCTTTTCAAGGCTGCAAAGATAGGTATTTCCACCTTAAAAGGTCTGGCAAGCACATATTTTTTTTCATTGAGCGGCAAAAGGTTAGGTAAGAAACAGAGAGTTTGAGTGGCTATTTATATTTTTGCAGCAAATTTCCATTATGAAGAAAATCCTATTTATCGTCAACCCGATCTCCGGCAATGGCAGAAGAGCGGCTATTGAACAGGCGATAGAAAAGAACATTGACCGCAGCCTCTTCGAATGCGAACTCCGCACGACGGAGTATGCAGGCCACGCTGAGGAGATGGCCCGCGAAGCCGCGGCGCAAGGCGTCCACATCGTCGTAGCCGTCGGTGGCGATGGAACGATCAACGAAGTGGCCCGTGCCTTAGTCCACACCAAGTCGGCCTTAGGCATTATCCCCTGCGGCTCCGGCAACGGTTTAGCGCGCCATCTGCGCCTACCGATGGACCCGTCAAAGGCTACGCAAATATTAAATGAAGCAGTCGTTCATTGCCTCGACTATGGCAAAATCAATGGGCGACCTTTCTTTTGTACCTGCGGCGTAGGCTTCGATGCGCTGATCAGTATGAAGTTTGCTGAAAGCGGCAAGCGCGGTCCGCTGACTTACGTGGAGAATGTACTAAAGGAATGGGTCAAATATCATCCGGAAACCTACACGGTGACGGACGAAAACGGGGCGCAAACGCACAAAGCTGTAGTCGTAACCTGCGCCAACGCCTCTCAATATGGCAACAACGCTTACATTGCCCCCTTTGCTTCTATGAAGGACGGCTTGCTCGACGTTATTATTATGGAGCCTTTTTCTACATTCGAAGCGCCTTTATTAGCGATGCAACTTTTTAGCCGACAACTGATGAAAAACAGCAAGATTAAGGCCTTCCGTTCGCAGAAAGTGCACATTCAGCGCTCAAGCGAAGGTGCGATCCATTGCGATGGCGATCCATTTATGACGGGAAAAGAAGTTGAAATCGAAATCATACCACAAGGACTCAATATTGTTGTCAACCCTAAGGCGCATAGCCGGCCGCGCACATTGTTGCAGGCTCTCGGTGAAGGTAGCGAAGAATGGTGGAGCAAGCAGCGCCGCGGCTTCATTCGCCAACAAGTGAAGATCCGCCGCCTGAACCGCAACATTTTGGAGCGGCTACGCAAACTCTAACGCCTCCGGCTACGATCATAAGTTGCTGTTATCTTCTCAGAAAAAAACATAAAACACGCAATCAGCCCGCTCATTTTTACTACCTTTGCCTGAATCAAGTAGTTACTAGAAAAATGAAAGTATCCATACACGCAATGCGCCTCGCCCTCCTCTGTTTTGGCTTTTTCCTATATACACAGGGGGCTTCGGCGCAACAAAAAGGCACAGCACACATCGTACAAGGTGGCGAAACGCTCTATAGTTTGGCGCGTCTGCACCATACAACGATAGAAAAGATCTTGGCAATTAACCCCGGCTTAACCGTCGAAACGCTACAAGCCGGCCAAACGATTATGCTTCCGGCCGGTGGCGCAGCGAGCGCCTCTGTTACGCACGTCGTCAGCAAAGGGGATACGATGTGGAACATTGCGAAGCGCTATGACATCACGGTTGACGCGCTCGTTGCGGCAAACCCTGAGATGCGGCAAGCCGACTACAAACTAAAGAAGGGCTCAGTTATCAATATCCCGCCCACGACAATGGCCGGCAATAATCCGACGCAAGCTGCCGCTCCGGTGAGCAAAACGGTCGGCGTAGCCTTTCTGTTGCCGATGAAGGCCTCGGGCATTGAAGGCGAGCGAAGCGTGGAGTTTTATCGTGGCTTTCTAATGGCTGCCGATAAACTGCGCGACAATGGGCGCGACATCAATGTTTATACCTACAATGAGGATTTTAACCAATCCTCTTTGGCTACTATTCTCAGCAAACTTAAAGCGCAGAAGCCGGACGTGATTATCGGTCCTGTTTATCCGGCTCACTTTACCGAGGTGGCCAACTTTGCGAAAGAGGAACAGATTCGCATGATCGTGCCCTTCTCCTCAAAGGCCTGGCAAGTGCATACTACGCCACAACTCTGCCTGCTCAACACGCCGACGCAGTATCAACAAATTTTTGCGGCCGACTTATTCTTGAAGATTTTCAAGATTCGCAACGCGGTCTTTATGCACATCAGCAACGCCAACGAGCAAACGTTCACACAACAGCTTAAGGCGCGCTTAAATGCGGCCGGCGTCACGACGACGATATGCAACTTGGATGCACCGCTCACGCAACTCAAATCGGCTTGCGCGAAGAACAAACAAACCGTCATCGTTCCTGACAATTCTGATCCTGCGGTTTTGCGGCAATTGCTTGATAAGATTAAGCAGTTTAACGCGCAATATCCGAAGTACAAAGTATCGCTATTCGGCTACCCCGACTGGTTGGATCACGAACAAGCACTGCGCGAAGATTTCCATATGGCCGATACATATATATATACGAATGCATTCTATAACCCCTATTCGCGCGGCATCGCCGAGTTCAACGCGCAATATAAGGCGTGGTTCAATGCAGAGCCTTTAGATGTATCTCCGCGTATGGGACTCTTAGGTTACGACCTCGCGACCCATCTGCTGCAAGGCTTGTTCACCTATGGTAAAAACTTCACGACGCAACGCGCCGGCACGGGTATGCTTCAGAGCGATATGCGCTTTGCGGCTACGGAAGCAGGCGGCGGTCTGGTCAACAACAGCATAAGTTTCATTCATTACAAGAATGATAGAACCATCGAACAATTGCAATCACGCTAAACGATTGCTTATGAAGCACCTGCTAATAGTGTTCTTCGCCTTAAGCGCAGGGCGCATTTCTGCGCAATTGGGAGAGCCGCGCAACGCCTTGGCTTTTGGCGTCAACGCCGGCCTCGCGATGAACCAAATCGGCTTCACGCCCTCCATCAAGCAAGGATGGCATATCGGGCCAACAGTAGGCGCCACGTTTCGCATAACGAGCGAAAAATACTTTAACCTACTTTGCGCCTTGCAGGTAGAATTCAATTTTACCCAACTAGGATGGAAGGAGCAGATTCAAAGTAGCCAAGGACTACCGCTGCCCGACCGCTACCGCCGCGATATGAGCTACATAGAAATACCCTTTCTCGCTCGCCTGAGTCTGGGGCGTGAGCAACGCGGCCTGATGGGTTATTTTATTGCCGGCCCACAGATTGGTTATTTAGTAGGAGAACGTAGTCATAAAAGCGATACGTGGACGCTCAACGCCGAAGGCCGCCCCGACCGCCCAAACGGACTTGCTGCGCAATACGACATGTCGGCCGACCACAAATTTGACTACGGCATCGCAGCCGGTTTGGGCATTGAATTAAACAACAAGGCGGGCCATTTTATGCTCGAAGGAAGATACTACTACGGCCTGAGCGATATATGGAAGAACGATAAGCGACACGTCTTTTCAAGATCTAACAATGGAACGATAGCCATCAAACTTTCCTACCTTTTCGACTTGAAAAAGAATTGACAAAACATAATATATGAATCGGAGTGCCCAAAGGCGATGCAAATAATCTTGACACTGCGCACATTTACCCCCGATGGGCAACCATCACCACTAACAAAAGAGAAATAAAGCACTAGCTCAAGTATTATAATTTAAATAGTTACACTGCTCAAAGCACCGATTCAAACTTATTTTGCTTAGATTAGTTTGCAAAACAAGCTTCCAAATGTTATTTCTGCAAGAAAATGCAGTCAAATGTTTGGACAAAATGGTCAGAACACCCTATCTTTGCATTGCTTTTAAGAAGCAAGGCCGGCGCGAGTATAAACTCAAGCCAAGCCAAAATAGAGATTCATAGCGCTCTCTACATAATGGTATTAGGAAATGATTATAGCGCAACTGAAAAAGTACAATTATTAGGTATTAGGTTTTAGGTTAGTTTTAGGTTACATGAGATGAAGACTCTGAAAAGAGTCGAGTAACAACAGTATGGCCGTGAGGCCTGGTTGTTAGGAAAAAGAAAGGGCTTCGGCCCTTTTTTTGTATCCGTAAGCGCCCCGCCCTCAGTGAAGCAGTTGGTATGTGCAGGTAGGCATTGTCGGGGTGCCTATGCGATATGTTCTGCTTGCGCACAGGCCGATCCTGATCGAGATCGGCTGCGCGTAGAAGAAAAAGAGCGGAAAAGGATTTTTCAAACGGAGGACACACTAAAAACGAAGCAAAACTTGAAGATCAGGCGTCCACACTGTGACGACGCACTTTTTTATCACGAGCGCAAGCCCTTTTTATCGTGAGATGAAACCCTTTTTATCACGAGCACAAACCTTTTTTATCGTGAGAACAAATAAAGCGATCCGACTTTGTCGGCTATAAAAAAGCTTTTTGCACCCCTCATTTTGCAACGCTCGGCAAAATGAGGAGTGAGCTTGTAGTGCACACCTCAACGTGCAGCTTATGGTTGTTGGCCTAAGACGGCTGCAATGGGGAGTTTGACCTCGCCCAACTTCAGCATCGCATTGATTAGGCAGACGTGCGTATATTCAGAAAGCGTCTTAGGGCGAATATCGGCCAAGCTGCAAGCCTGCGTTTCCAAGAGAAAGCGGCGCATTGTGCCGGCCAAGAGATAAGATAATGGGATATACCAGCAGTCGTTCCGCAAGAAAGCGACGTTGGTATAAGTCGTATCCGTGATCCTTCCCGACTGAATGATCAGGGGTTCAACGCCGGTTGGCAGCGAAGCTTTCAATGCGTCGAGTCCACTGCGATCTGCGTATTTCAAATGGTAATCTAATGAAGCAGGTGCTTCAACGAGTTGCAACTGATTGACGACGGCCGGCACATAAGGCGAGAGCGTAGCCGTCTGTATGCCATCAGCATTATAAATAAAGCGAAACTTATAGCGCGTCTCTGCGCCGAAAGCTTCCGGCGGAGCTAGCTGCTCGGCCAAGTGCTGAAGATGGTCGGCTGAAAAGGGCAAGGAGAAACCCAGCGTGGCCTCCATGCGTTGCACATGATACGCCGGTTGGCGGAGAAAGCCGCGATACCAGCAGAGCGTTTCTAAATAGTCTGTCATACAATTGCGAGAAATTAACGGGGAAGGTAGACTTTCTGAATCACTTCTTCATACTCTTTGCAACAATCGCTGTTGACCGTGATACCCCCTCCCGATCGAAAATAATACTGTCCGTCTTTCAGCTCGATAAAACGGATCATCACGCCGCAATCGAGCGTCTGCCCATCGAAATGGCCGCAGATACCCGTATAATAGCCGCGCGAAATCTTTTCGGCTTCAGCGATCAGCTTCACGGTCGAAGCCTTGGGCGCTCCGCAGATGGAGCCGGCGGGCAAGAGAGCCGACAACATATCGCCGAGTTGCGAGGGCCATGTGGAAGGAAGCTGCCCGACAACCTCCGAGCTAACTTGCAAGATGGCGCCTTGAGCCGTAGCAATGCGATCTATGTAACGGTAGCGCCGCACTTCAACATCAGTGGCCACGCTACCTAAATCGTTGCGCAGCAAATCGACGATCGTGGCGTGCTCGGCTTGCTCCTTGGGATCAGCCATAATCGTTTCGGCCGCATTGGGTAGTGTTGCGTCTATCGTTCCTTTCATCGGGTGAGCCGCAATCCGTCCTTGTGCATCGATAGCGATGAAGCGCTCGGGCGAGAAGCAGATAAACTGATGAGGCAGACAAACTTTATAAAGCGCCGGCGAATGCAGAAAGATGCTTTGCAGCGACAAAGGGCCGTCGATCGGCGTGCGTATCGTCAAATTGGCCAGAAATGAGTTGCCGTGATGCAAACCGGCTTGTATTATCTCAAACCGCCGTGCATAGGTCTCAAAACTTTCAGGATGTATTGTCAAGTTTGGGGCGACAGGGGGCGGAAAGTCTTCCGGCGCAGGCAACGCAACGTTGCTCCGCCCTTGAATAGTAGCCAAAAAATCGGGCGATTGCTCCCCCGCCAAGGAGAGGTAGCCCTCAGTAAGTTCGTAGTTGATCAAAAAGAAGCAAGGCCTTCGCGCCTCGCCCAACTGATTAAGCCGCTGAAAAAGGGCAGAAACGTTGTCGAAATACATATTTGCGTAAATATGACTTTATTCTTCGTGCAAAGATAGTACAAACTAAGCGGCGCAGACTTGGTTTCCCTTTGTTTCCTGCCGGTTTTTGTTCGCAGGCAAGGTAGTCCGTAGGCAACCCTATCTTATACTTTATGCAAAAAACATCAAAAAGCGATAGTGGGAAGCGCTTATCCTTGGTGCGCATTGTACGACAAAGGAAAAAATAATAATTTTGCGCTTCGAATGAAACGCGTGTTACTCATCAATCAGCACGATTCGTTTGTCTATAATCTGGTTCAAACGTTTCGCAAAGCTACGCCGGCAATTGATTGTCGAGTGATGGACTACGACTATCTGGATGAAGACGAGGCCTTGACGTATGATGGACTCGTGTTATCACCGGGTCCGGGTCTGCCGGAGGACTTTCCGCGAACGCTTTCGCTATTGCGCCGCTGGATAGATCAGTCGATGCCGCACCCCGTATTGGGTGTATGTATGGGCCATCAAGAGTTGGGCGCTTTGTGGAACTGCCCTTGCCGGCCGCTGCCCCACCCTGCTCACGGAATTTCCTCAACCTTAAAACGCACAACGCCTGCTCCCCGACTCTTGCAGGGAACAAGCGCTGCTGTACGTGTAGGCCGCTATCACAGTTGGGCCTTAGAGGTGACGCCCGCCGCACCTTTTATAATAGATGCCCTGACGGAGGAAGACGATTGCCTTATGATGATGCACCACAGCCAACTGCCCTTGTGGGGCGTGCAGTTTCACCCCGAAAGTATCTTGACGCCGGAAGGCGGAATAATGCTGGCCAACTGGGCCGGTTTGCTTTAAGACGCCGCCGGTGCGCGGTAAGCATCTTCCGCCACGACTTAGGGTGCTTGAAGCGTCGGCTTATGGCCGTCTTTATCTCATACTGACTTTCGCAAATCAGCCTTGCATATTTGTTTCCGTAACGCCAAGGATCGGGCGTTGGCGTAACTCCTCGATCGATGGTTTCACCGTCTCACCTTCTGCCTTTTGAAGCGACAAAACAGCCACGATGTGGGACATATTTTCGCAATTGCGCAGATTGCAACGGATATAAGGGCTGTTTTCAACCAACTCTGCGCCGATCAAATCGGGCACAAAAGGAGAGCCGGTAAAGACATCAACAGTAGAAATTCCGTAAATAAGACGCACGCCGCGGCAATTCATCGCAAATAAATCGGCCACAACGGGATTGTAGATAAAGAGCGGGAAGATGTGAATCAACGCCTCGCGGAGCGAAAGCATAACCGGTGCATTTTTTGTTCGTTCTATAAAGGTAGAACGCTCTTTGGCCTCCAACATAGACTCGATGATGTGGTATTTTTTTCCGTTGGCCTTAAACTTATACTTGGTCAGCACGGGCTGCATACCGAAATTGTCGAAATACAAGCGCTCTGTGTCGATCTGAACTTGGTTGCGCGCAATTTCAACTACGTTTTTTCCATAATAAAGTGTGGCTTTGTCGGCCTCAATATCTATATATCCGCGCGCTTCGCCCCACTTTGGCCACTTGATATAAGACACGGCCCAGAACCCGGCGAAAGCCGGAAAGAACAACACCGCGAAAACAAGAAAGAAAGGCATCACATTGAAGAGGGGAAGCGGGAGAAAAAGAGAAAGAAAGAACACACCAAAAGCCAAGCCAAGAATCACGAGAAGGATGATCGAGGCAACCTGCATAATTTCATTGACCGTACGTTTGCAATAACGAAATTCTATTCGACGCATAATAAGATATTTATTTTGTTTATCAAAAGTTGGGGCACGCCAAATCAAAGTAGGCGGCCTATTATCGAGGGCCAAAATTAACAAAATCAACCTACAAGAGCGAAAAACCACCCTTGCTTTAGTCTTTTTTAGCTTGAAGCCCATTATTTCCCCTTTTAAAAAGTTTGGAGCCGACTTTGGGCGGCAAAATATCCTTATTTAGTTGAGAGGTTTCCCCAAAAAAATGCGGCCAATTATAGTTTTTATGCGTAAATTTGTGGGCTGTATTGCAACAGCAATCAATACAAAACGTAAGAAAATATGTGTGGAATAGTTGGTTATATTGGGAAAGGACAAGCTTTTCCTGTTCTCATCAAAGGATTGAAAAGACTAGAATATCGTGGTTACGACAGCGCCGGCGTAGCGCTTTTGCCAAATGCCGGAGAGCTGAATATTTACAAGACGAAGGGGAAAGTTTCAAACTTAGAAGAGCTTTGCAAGGACAAGAATATACAAGGCCACATCGGCATAGCACATACTCGCTGGGCCACCCACGGTGAGCCGTCCTCGCTCAACGCACATCCACACGTTTCTCAAGATGGCAACTTGGCCATTATCCACAACGGCATCATCGAAAACTTTTCCTATCTCGCAGAGCAACTCAGCGGAAAAGGATATTCTTTCAAAAGTACGACAGACACTGAAGTATTAGTTCAGCTGATTGACTATTATTACAAAAAAACACCCGAAGATCTTCTTGAAGCCGTGCGTCGTGCGCTTCAGAAGGTCGTTGGTGCTTACGCCATCGCGGTAATCGACCGCAATCATCCCGAACACATTGTCGCAGCCCGCCAATCCAGTCCGTTAGTTGTCGGAATGGGCAAAGACGAAGCAGAATATTTCATCGCCAGCGACGCTACGCCGATTGTAGAATACACGAAGCAAGTCGTTTATCTTGACGACGGGCAAATCGCAGACATAAGGCCGGGTCAGCCCCTCCACATTGTAAACCTTGAAGCCCAAGACGTAGAAGTCGACATCAAGGAAGTAGATATGGATATCTCTATGTTGAGCAAAGGAGGCTTCCCCCATTTTATGTTGAAGGAAATCTACGATCAGCCACAGTGCTTACAAGACTGCCTCAGCGGGCGTTTGACGATCGACAACACGCACCCCGAGCTCAACAAGATTGTGCTGTCGGCCGTAGAAGACTATAAAGAGCGCCTCATCTCCGCCAAGCACATCATCATCGTTGCTTGCGGCACGAGTTGGCACGCCGGACTCATCGGCAAACAGCTCATTGAGAAAACTTGCCGCATCCGCGTTGAGGTAGAATACGCCAGCGAATTCCGCTATCGCGACCCTGTGATCAGCAAAGACGACGTGATTATCGCCATCAGTCAGAGCGGCGAGACGGCCGACACATTAGCCGCCATCCAGTTAGCGAAATCGCACGGCGCACTCGTGATGGGTATCGTTAACGCTGTCGGCTCATCCATTGCACGCGAGACAGACACCGGCATCTACACGCACGTAGGTCCCGAAATCGGTGTAGCCAGCACGAAAGCCTTTACCGGACAAGTCACCGTCCTAACGATGCTTGCCTTGGCGCTGGGCCACGCAGTCGGCACACTGCCTGACGATGAATATCATGAGGCTGTGCGCGAACTCGCTCACATTCCGCAAAAAATGCGTCAAGTATTGGAGCTCGACAAGCAAATCAAAGAGTACTCAAAGACTTTTACTTATGCGCAAAACTTCCTCTATCTGGGTCGCGGCTTCAATTATCCCGTAGCTTTGGAGGGCGCTTTGAAGCTCAAGGAGATTTCTTACATCCACGCCGAAGGATATCCGGCCGCCGAGATGAAGCACGGCCCGATCGCCCTCGTAGATAAAGATATGCCCATCGTATTTATCGCCACCCACCACCAACTATATCGCAAAATCATCAGCAATATGGTCGAGGTGAAGTCGCGCGACGGGCGCATTATGGCCGTTGTCACGGAGGGCGATGAAGAGATTCGCAAGATTGCCGACGAGGTCGTGGAGATTCCTGACGTACCCGAGATGCTCGTACCCCTGCTCACGGTCATCCCGCTCCAGCTCTTGGCCTACCACGTCGCCGTAGTCAAAGGCTTAGACGTAGACATGCCGCGCAACCTCGCGAAGAGCGTGACGGTAGAATAATATCAAGCGCCTCTTTCCGCTAATTTTCACACCGGAAAGAGGCGTTTTTTATGATTTAATCAAGCCGCGGCGCGATAAATCACCAGACAACAACCCTTTTTCAAACCAACGACATGAAAAAAGCTTTTGGATATGGCATGCTGCTCCTGCTTCTATCACTCTACAGCTGCCATAGCAAGACGAAAAACGAAGCCACGAACCAAGACTCCACGGAAGTAAACGCCACAGGTCCCAAAGAATCGTCCTCACCCCTGGCGCGCACAGAAACGTTTAAGGCCGGCGGCCACACTTACGTGCTATCCATCAAGCGCGAAGCCAATCACGCCCTGCCAACCGTCAAAGACGAATCAGGACAAGTTTATTATGACAACACCGTCGAAGTACGCCTCACGTGCGATGGTCAAGAAGTTTACTCGCACCTCTTTACCAAGGCCGACTTCGACAGCTATTTGAGCGACCAAGAGAAGGCCAATTTAGTATTACAAGGTATGGGCTACGATCCAACTCAAAAAATCAGCACCGTAGTGATGCTCGGAGCGCAGATCGGAACAGCCGGTTTAGACGGCGACGGCCCCGCCTTCACGCTTGAAATCCCCCTGCAAGGCGGCAATGCGAAGATCACGCCGATCAATGCGCAAGATGCAACCGGCGAGGATCAAATGGACTTGGGCGACTAAGGCAAACGGCAGCACGGAGGTGGCTGAAAAGACAAAGCCGGCAGCCATAAGCAGACGCCATTGCGGCACGTTTTCTTGCCGCAACTCATCGCCCCATCATTCCGGCACCTAATCAACAGAAAATCAGTTCGCCAACTTTCAATCCAAGCTCAATCACGAGCGCGGGCAACCGAATTCCTTGGCTTTTTCTCACGATGAAAAAGGCTTCATCTCGTGAGAAAAAAGGTTTCATCTCGTGAGCGCAGAGGTTTACGCTCACGAGCGCAAACAAAATAGTTGTACGTTGCAGCCTTTCTTTTCATACTTGGTCGAAAATTTGAGAGCACGAGCAGGTAGCCTTTTCTGACGGAAGGTAAAATAAGACGACTTCGATCAACTAACGGCCTACGCTCTGCTGCCGCGGCGGCGCGAGTAGCATATGATGGCGGCGCGTCGACTTCAAATCAGTAGTCTGCGTGAGGCGAAAAAGCAAGGGTCGTACAACTTCATACGGACCAAGCGGCGCAGAAAAACGGGGTCAGCATTTTTTCATTAGTGCATTGTTTTCCCCGCATTGCTTGCCTTTTTTCTGGCTTTATCGTAACTTCGCAGCTATAAGACGAACAAATACAGTATTACCATAAAAATGGCTCAAAGAATAGAATTTACAAAAATGCATGGCGCCGGAAATGATTATATCTACATCGACACCATGCGCTTCCCAATAGCCCACCCCGAAAAGCTTGCCATAGCTTGGAGCGATCGGCACAAAGGCATCGGCGGCGATGGCATTATACTCATCGGGAAGAACGAAAGCGGCCGCTTTACGATGCGCATCTTCAACAATGACGGTTCGGAAGGAAAAATGTGTGGCAACGGCATTCGCTGCGTGGGCAAGTATCTCTACGATAATGGGATCACGTCGGAAAAAGAATTGCCCATCGACACACTTTCCGGCACGAAACTGCTCCATATGACGACAGACGCCGACAATAAGGTAGTCGAAGTGACCGTGGACATGGGAGAGCCGATTCTGGCCGACAAGCATCAGCTTTCAACACCGGATGGTAGTATGCAAGATGGTGAAGTGACGATCGACCATACTAACTATCGAGGCACTTTTGTTTCGATGGGAAATCCGCATTTCATCAACTTCATCAACGGCGTAGAAGAATATGATGTGCAAACGAATGGCGTTCGTCTCGAGCAAGCTCAGATTTTCCCCGAACGTTGCAACATCGAGTTTGCCGAAATACGGCCCGACGGAAGCATACGTATGCGCGTCTGGGAGCGCGGCTCGGGCATCACGATGGCTTGCGGGACGGGGGCTTGCGCCACGGCCGTAGCGGCAGCGCTGACAGGACGCGCAGGACGCACATCTACGATCGTGATGGATGGCGGCCAACTGACCATCGTCTGGAATGAGAATGATAATCATATTTATATGACCGGGCCGGCCACCACCGTGTTTACCGGCACAATCGAATTGCCCGAAGAATAAAAAGACGAGGCACGACGGCGCGTCATATAGCAACAAGGGCCTCCAATTTGCCCCCTTAAACTCTTAGAATATGGCTTTTATAAACGACAACTTTCTGAAACTGCAAAAGAATTACCTCTTCGCGGACATCGCACACCGCGTAGAGGCTTATAAAACGGCACATCCTGATGCGCCAATCATACGCCTTGGCATCGGCGACGTAACGCGTCCGCTCGTACCGACCGTAATCGAGGCGCTGCACAATGCCGTCGACGAGATGGCCCACGCGGAGACTTTCAGAGGCTATGGCCCTGAGCAGGGTTATGAGTTTTTGCGCTCGGCTATCGTAGCGAATGTGTTTGAACCGCGCGGCATTGCGCTTTCAGCCGACGAAGTATTTGTCAATGATGGGGCAAAGAGCGATACAGGTAACTTCGGCGACATTCTGGGTCGGGACAACACAATCTGCGTAACGGACCCGATTTACCCCGTTTACATCGATTCAAACGTCATGGCGGGACGTGCCGGCGATTTTAACAATGGTTTGTGGAGCAAAATCACGTATTGCGCTTGCTCGGAAGAGAACGACTTTATCCCCGAACTGCCCACGAAGCCGGTAGATATGATCTACCTTTGCTATCCTAATAACCCGACGGGAACGGTTTTGACGCGGGCGCAACTGAAAAAGTGGGTAGACTACGCATTACAAACGGGCGCTTTGATTCTTTACGATGCGGCTTACGCTACATTCATTCGCAACGAAGACGTTCCGCACTCTATTTACGAAATCGAAGGTGCTAAAGAGTGCGCTGTGGAATTTCATAGCTATTCAAAGACAGCCGGCTTCACGGGTTTGCGCTGCGGCTTCACGATAGTACCGAAAGAAGTGACCGCTCGCGGAGCTGACGGAACGCGCGTCCATCTGAACCCGCTATGGAACCGCCGCCAGTGCACGAAATTCAACGGCACGCCCTACATCGTACAGCGCGCGGCGGCTGCAATCTATACAGAAGAAGGCAAACGCCAAGTAAAGGAAGTGGTAGACTTCTACTTGGAGAACGCACGCATAATGCGCGAAACGCTAATGGCTACCGGCTTAAAAGTATATGGCGGCACGGACGCACCATACATTTGGTTTAAGACACCGGAGGGGATGAAAAGTTGGGATTGCTGGGAAATGCTGCTCAACGATTACGCTTTGGTGAGCACGCCGGGCGTAGGTTTCGGTCCATCGGGCGAAGGTTATATTCGCTTAACAGCCTTCGGTACGCGCGAAGATTGCGTTGAGGCGATGCACCGCTTGAAGAAATAACGCTTAAGTTTACGATAAGCAACGCAAAGTCGTGTCAAGATCGCACTGCGGTCGTTGACACGACTTTTTTGTTGGCCATCGTTGCGCCGCAGCTCTTTCTCATCACCCAAAACGACAAGGTTGTGTGACCACTTATTGCCCATTGCGCATCAAGATCAACGGAAAAAGTAGTAAGAGCCACCGCATTCAACTACACCTTGAATAGAAATATCAGTTCTTCAATCCACATTGGCTACACATTATATATAATATAGAGGTTTGCAAAGCGCATTGTCTGCAAACCTCATCAAGAAATTCGTTACTAAAAGCCCTACCAGCCCGTCTGCGCCCAACCTGCGGCTTTATACCATTCCGTTTTCCGGAAAGCAGCATTCAAATCGCCATGATGCTTTGCCAAGGAGGCCTTATCAGAATAGATCTGCTGAGGTATAAACATAGAAGTTCCGCAAAGCGTAGGCGAATTTAATTCTTGAAAGTCTACGCTGGAAGGACCAATCCAAAAGCGCGGCGAATAGAAAGTAAAAGGAATAGCTTTCTGCATTTGTAAACGCACAGCCGCATAGTCGGCCGGCGAAAGCAAATGATGCAAAGCATCCAAAGCATCATAATAATGCGGACGATAGTAGTTGGATGGCGAATAACAATGATAGGGCGTCACGTTCGTCATATCGGGCGAAAAACGCGGTCCGGCGCGAAATGCCGATCGGGGCAAAGCGTTTTTGATCGCGGCCGCCAAAGATTCCAAGTGCTTCGTATCGATTACGGACAGCACGATGCCGAAATCGTCATACGTATCTTGCTGATTAGGGTCGACGACATCGTCATAATACGTGACGGCGATCTGTTTTGGATCAGCCGCAAACAAACCATTTTCCAATTGGTGCGTATAATTGGCGCCCGCCGCGTGAATGGCAATAGGCGAACCAATGAGATAATCTGCAACGTGGCGCAAATCATAGGCCACCTCCAAAGTCTGCATCAAGCAGGCATCAAAGAGGATAAAGCGCAAATGGACACCGCTCTGCTGAATCGCCGTTGCCAAATCAGGAATATCCGTTTGAGAACCCAGACGTCCGGAAGCATCAACATCCATCCAAGCGTTGCCTGAAGGCCCTACGTCTATGCCGAAACTACGTGGCTGATAATCTTTGTTCGTTGAGGGCAGCCATCCATCAGCGTGCGACCACAGCACCAAACCATATTCTTCGGCGGGACACTTCTCTTTAACCCAACGCAGGACGTCTTGCAGCGTTTTAGGATCAGCCGAGTTGGCATCCTTTTCCCATTGGCGCACAAGCAGCGGCGCGTCGTATTCCTTTGAAAAGAAATAGATGCGAGGTGCGCGCATATCGTCCACAAACAAGAGAAGCCGATCTTCATCTTTTAAGTATCGGACACCTTCTGCGAGTTCAAGGGAATCTAAGCGATTATAGCCTTTCTTTCCCAAAGAATTTTGCGCTGCTTGATAAACAATGACCGTTCGCCGCCCCGGATTGCTCGCATATTTTCCAAAGCCATTGGGTGGTACGTCCTCTTTCGCGCAACCGGAGAGCGCGATAGTCAGGCAGCAGAGCGCACCGAAAAGAAATAATCTATTTAACGTTTTGTGTAGTCGATCCATAATTAATAATTACGTATTTATATCCGAAGGCAAAGAAGATCTGACTGAATTGCGCCGTAGCTTGTTGGCGTGCGGCCCTAAGATTGTCGACCGTCAAGCAGCGCGCCATCATCTTTCGATAGGCCAAGGCATACAATTTATTTTTGTCCTCCGCGCGCCACGTGCCTTTCTCGTAAAAAGCCTTCGTTTGCGCCTCATCTATAAAGTTTTTATCTAAGAGTCCTACGGTGGGCAGATACAAAACGGCCGTATCGCCTTTGGCTGTAAACCAATCATCGGGCGCTTTTTTCATATCAATGCCTAAACGCACCGTACCGGTGTAGATCTGGGCCAACTGTTTGTCGCCAAGCAGCGCTTTTTCGTCAAGTTCGGCCAACTCTTCCGTCCGAATGGCGAGAAACTCCCATTGACCGATGTCTTTGATCTTGCGAATTTCTTCGGGCGAAACGTCAATTTGCTTGTTGGAGCTCACATGAAGCCCCTCCCCACTCCGCCATTCGTCGCGACACTGGCGCAAACATAGGGCTACGATGACAATGGCCAGCAAGATAAGCCACAAGTATCGAAACTTCACAACGATATAAAATACCACCTTGGCAAGGACTTTGAGGCGGTAACGCTTGGATTGATCTTCTCTTCCTTTCATTGCTCTATCGTGATTAGACTTTCTACGTTTTGGGGTGTCGGATTTTTGTCAAATCTGATTACGACTTGCGACTCGTCGTAGCCCATTCGGTGCAACATAGGCAGCAACACTTGCGCCGCAGAGCGCTCTGCCGACTTCAAAATGTCCGTTTGGTCCAAGTGTTGAACAATGCTATCTTCGCCTTGCTTGGCAAAAGCCACCACTTCGGCCGATGAATAGCGCGAGCGTGTCAAATCTATATATTGCCTGATGCCTTTTTCGTCGATTTTGGAGGAAGATACGATCACTTTGGGGTTGGGCAGCGTCACGACAATGCCCTTTTCGCTACGCTGAATGCGCGCCGCACTAAAATCAGAGAAATCGATGTAGGCCTTAACCGTCACGTCGATGGGGATAGCGATCTTTCTATCGCCAACGGTAAGCGGCAAGCTGACGGGAACGGAAAGCACCTTGCCCTCCAAACGCCGCGTATCAGCGTGAGTGACCAACTTATGGATCTTGTACTCTGTCGTATACAAGCGCGAACAGCGCACAATTTGGTTGACGATTGTAGCCGTCGTATCTATCTTCACCTTATTGTCTTCTTCGTCTGTTTTTCCTGACTTGCTGCACGCAAAAAGGAAGACGCAGGAGGCTAATATCAAATGCTTCATACAGTTCATATCTCGCAAAGATAACACAAACCTTCGAGTTTTGTTCTTATTCATGAAATTTATTATCTGTTTTTACTTGCCTAACGTTGCTTTTGACAGCCCTATGTACGATCGTTTGCACCTTTTAGGGCCGGTTGCTGATGCTTCTCATTCGTAACTGAACGATTCCGACTGAAGATGTCAATCCGGCGCACGCTTGTTTATTGCTTTTCCTTTTAACTTACGCTTTCCGGCTTTGAAAAACGGAGGCAAACTCTGCGCCAAAAATGCCCAACATTCTTATTTTTAAGTGCCGCAACCGCATTGCCGGATGGTTTGCTGCCGCCAAACAATCATTTGCTCCCGCCAAACGATGGTTTGCTGCCACCATACGGAGACCTTTGCACAGCGATTGGTGTGTATTTTATTTGTTAATTCATTGTATAATAGGAAGTTATTTCGTATATTTGAGCATTAAAAACAGCATAATACTCCTCCCATGGCATACCAATCCAAGAATACCGATGAGCATGTAACATTTGCAGACGCACTCCTTTCAAAGCGTTATCGCAAAGCACAAAACGACTTCCTCAATCAGGTTGACACGCTTATCGATTGGCGTCCGATCAGGACGCTGATCAACAAGAAATACACGAAGCGACAAAATGCCATCGGCGCACCGGCTTATGACGTGATTCTCTTATTCAAGATGTTGCTTTTGGAGACATGGTACAACCTGAGTGATTGTGCTTTGGAGGAGCGCATCAATGATTCGATCACCTTTTCCCGATTCCTGGGGCTGAAGATGGAAGAGGTATCTCCCGACCACAGCACCATCAGTCGATTTCGTTCGGCACTGACAGAGTTGGGTCTCATGGACAAACTGTTGGCGCAGTTTAACAAACAACTTTCGCGCCATCATATTTCGGTAAGGGAAGGGGTGCTTGTCGATGCAAGCCTTGTGGAGACGCCACATAAACCCAACGGAAGCATTACGATTGAAGTCGCAGACGACAGAGAAGACAATCGGAGCGAGGAGGAAAAAGAGGCAGAGGAGGATTATCAAAAACAGGTTGTCCGTCAACGTAAAGGGACGGATGAAGAAGCCCGTTGGGTTTACAAACAAAAGCGTTATCACTACGGATACAAAAAGCATTGTCTGACCAATGTTCAAGGCATTGTTCAAAAGGTGATAACGACTGCAGCGAACCGCAGTGACACGAAGGAGTTTATTCCGCTATTGCAGGGTGCAAACATACCTCAAGGCACAGCCGTCTTGGCGGACAAAGGATATGCTTGCGGGGAAAATCGTTCCTACCTGCAAACCCATCACCTTCAAGACGGCATTATGCACAAGGCACAACGCAACAGGGCATTGACCGAGGAAGAGAAGCAACGAAACAAAGCAATCAGTCCGATACGGAGCACCATCGAACGCACCTTTGGCAGTATTCGCCGGTGGTTTCATGGCGGACGATGTCGATACCGGGGACTTGCCAAGACCCATACTCAAAACATTCTTGAAAGCATCGCCTTTAATTTATACAGAACCCCGGGGATAATTATGTCCTCATTTGTAGGATAAGGCATAACCACCCTTGAGGAGCTCGTGCAAGCAGCTCCTCAAAGGGGGGATTTACAACTACTTTCACTCCTTACTGCCACCCCTTTCACTCGCTCCTTTTATGCCAAGAACTCCTCTTTACTCCACCTCCTTATTTTGCAAAGGTCTCATACGATCGTTTGCTGCCGTCAAACGAAAACGAGATCAAGCCGGAGAGCTAGAAAACGCTACTTTCATCGGCCACGACTGCGAGTTGCGAAGCGGCCGCGTGGAGTTTGAAGCTGCCGGTACAGACAAAGAGGAAAATGAGGGAGGAATAAAATGTGGCGGAAGGTTGTCGCGTCGACAACTTCCCGCCGATATGGGGTTTATTATAATGATGCGGCCGGCCAAATGCGTCGGCAGCGTTGTTTATTGGTCGTCGTTCTTCACGTAGCCTTGATAATGCGGCGGCAAACCACGCATGATGGCGTCGTAAGCCTGATCCTTTATTGCGAGAATGTCTTCTGCGCTGCGCGAAGTCGGATAAATAGGGTCGTGAATAAGGAGTTGAAGCTTATGATGCCGCACAAAGTTGAAGCCTTTTGTACGGGGGAGGATATCGAACGAGCCATTGATGGTCATCGGCACGATGGGCAACTGCAAATCATCGGCCAACTGAAACGCACCTTTGCGAAAGACGCCCAAATGACCGGTGAAAGTGCGCGCGCCTTCGGGGAAAACGACGAGTGAAGTACCACCTTGCAGCGTTTTTCTGGCAAAATCGATGGTCGCTTTCACCTTTCGCGGACTCGATTTATCGACAAAGATGTGCCGCGCCTTGTAGCAGGCGTAGCCTACAAAGGGCAGGCGGCGCAGGGTCTTTTTCATCATCCACTTAAAGTTGCGGTTGAGATACCCATACACGAGAAAGATATCCATAGCCCCTTGGTGGTTGGCCACAAACACGTAGCTCTGGCCTTTAGTCAACTTCTCGCGACCGACAATTTCGACTTGCAGCAACAGGAGTCGACAGACGAAGCGCGACCACAAACGGGCCGGATAATAGCCCCAGAAATGGGCGCTGCCTAATACGCTCCCGATGCTGGTGATCAGGGCGGTGAGGATGGTAGACAAGATGAAAAGGGGCAAAGCTACCACCAATTGATAACAGCAATAGATGAAGCGAAGCATGCGTTTAATGATGTTTTAATGTAATCAAGTTGATCTCGGGCCAAGCGCCGATGCGGAAAGGCAGAAGTACTTCACCGGCGCCCAAACTTACGTAGAGCGCGCGCTCACCCGCATAATAAGGGCCGCCCCACTCGGGATAAAACCATTCAGATGGGGAGAAACTTCCTATTTTCAGCTGCATGCCGTGCGTGTGCCCGGCGAGCATCAGCGGAATGCGGGTCTCCGGCAATACGCGTCGGCGCCAATGCGTCGGGTCGTGGGAGAGCAAGATCTGGAAGCAACTATTTTGCAAGCCGCGTTGGGCCCGCGGCAAATCGCCTAAAGCCGGAAAGGGAGGGTTGCCATCGTTTTCTACACCAACAATCGCAATGGAATCATTGCCGCGGCGTAGTATGTAATTATCATTCAGAAGCAAGCGCCAGCCTATCGCGCGCTGATGATCTTGCAGCAAGCGGATGTTGGCCAAACGCGCCTTTTCGTCGGGCCAGTTATAGTACGTCATATAATCATGGTTGCCCATAACGCTGATAACCCCATCGCGAGCGTGCATTTTGCGGAAGATATCCTCAAACTCAAAGAGTTCTTCGGCGTGATAGTTGACCAAGTCGCCCGTAAATACGATTAAATCGGGCTGCAATGCGTTCACGCTGTCGACAATCCGCTCCACGACGACGTGGTGACGACGCAAGGTGCCCACGTGTAGGTCGGAGAGCTGCACAATGCGATACCCATCAAACGCTTGCGGGATGGCTGCCGACGTGTACGTGAAGGGCTTGACCACGATCCGGCGATAACCCAGCGTGAAGCCGTACAACATCGTCACAAACACGACCGAACTCACAAACAAGGCGATGCGCTGCACCCACAGTCGATACGACTTGAAGAACAAGCCGATTAGCAGCAAAAGCAATAGGATAATTTCCGGCACAGCGACGCACAGCGTGGTCGAGAGCAAAATGGCTTTAAGCTGATCCGCAGTCATCGAATAACTTTCCTTGACGCTCGCGCCGATAAGCAAGAGTGCAAGCAAGAGATTGGGAACGTAAATCCACTTGCGCCAAGATTTTCCGCGTAGCATCAAGCGCCCAATGCCCCAAGGCGGAAGCAAAAGTATCAGCAATAAGACGGGAAGTATGCGAAGTATCATTTGTATTGTCCTTAAATGGATTATTACCGGCGCAAGGCTTGCTCCGGCGAAATGTCGTTAAGCGTGCAGCGTTACCAATCGCTCTTTAGCGAGCATAAGTCACGGCGCGGCCGGGCACGTGCTCATCCGTCATATGCCCTTTATTGTATAAGAGGAAACCATTTACGTAAGTTTTCTCCACAGCCCAATGCATGGTGCGCCCTTCTAAAGGACTCCAGTTGCATTTGCTTCGTATAATGTTCGGCGTAATGGTCTTTGGACTCTCCGGACGCACAACTACGAGATCGGCATTATAACCTTCGCGCAAATAACCGCGATTTTCGATGCTGAAGATCGACGCCGGGCGGTGACACATCAATTCTACGAGGCGCGGAAGGCTAATCACGCCGCGATCAACCAATTCGAGCATCGCAATAAGTGAGAACTGGACCATCGGCATCCCCGACGCGGCGCGTGCTGCTCCGCCCACCTTATCCTGTATTTGATGCGGCGCGTGGTCCGTCGCGACGGTGGCGATCCGACCATCGTTCAAGGCCGCGCGCAATGCATCGCGGTCGGCGCGTGTCTTGACGGCAGGATTGCACTTTATACGAGTGCCCAAGCGCTTATAATCTTCGTCGCAGAAAAGCAAGTGCGGGAGGCAGGCCTCCGCCGTAATCCGCCGGCCGGATGGGGCAAAGAACTCCAATTCTGCGGCCGTCGACAAATGCGCTACGTGCAGCCGCGTCCCATATTCGTTGGCGAGTTGCACAGCCAAGCGCGTCGACTCCACACAAGCGGCTTCGGAGCGAATAAGTGGGTGATACGAGACGTCAGGATCAGCTCCAAACTTCTCCTTATAAGCTTTCATATTCGCAGAGATGGTTGGCGTGTCCTCGCAATGCGTCACGAGGATCGTCGGACTGTTTGCAAAAACGCGGCGTAAGGCTTCCGCGTCGTCAACCAGCATATTTCCGGTCGAAGCGCCCATAAAAAGTTTCACGCCGGCAATGCTCCGCGTATCCAGTTGGGGCAAGGCGTCGGCGTTGTCCAATGTGGCGCCAAAAAAGAAGCCATAATTAACGTGGCATTTCGATGCTGCGATCGCTCGCTTTTGTTCGAGCGCCTCCGGCGTCGTTGTGGTAGGTAGCGTATTGGGCATATCGAGCACCGTAGTCACGCCACCGGCCGCTGCGGCCAGACTTTCGGTATGGAAATCTGCTTTCGCCGTCAGTCCGGGCTCACGGAAGTGAACGTGTTCATCGATTACGCCGGGCAGGATGTAAGCCCCATCGAGGTCAACCGTCTCTTGCGGCGGAATAGTGGGCTGCGCATCGCGCCCCTCCAAGATTTGCTCGATGCGGTCGTTGTCAATGAGCATCGCGCCCAAGAATTGGCGACCCTCGTTGACGAGTATCGCGTTTTTAAGTAAGATTCGTCTGTGCATAAGTCTGATCTGATTTCGTGTAAGCCAAGATGGCGTTCAAGCGTAGCAGGAAAACGAGCGTCGGCAGCCGAATTATCCCGACCGCCGACGCACGTTTTATGCTTTGCGAGCCTTGATTTTTCCACTCATAGCCGCCCAGCGCAAGCGCATAACGCCAAACAGCGCCTCGCCGAATATTCCGCCGCTCATTTTGCTTGTTCCTTCGCGGCGGTTGACAAAAATTACAGGCACTTCCTTTATCTTAAAGCCCAACTTATATGCAGTAAATTTCATCTCGATCTGAAAAGCGTAGCCCTTGAATCGGATTGCGTCAAGGTCCACCGTTTCTAAGACGCGCCGACGATAACATTTAAAGCCCGCAGTCGTATCTCTCACGGGAATACCTGTGACAAACTGCACATAACGCGAAGCATAATAACTCATAAGGACGCGCCCCATAGGCCAATTGACCACGTTCACGCCGCTCACATAGCGCGAGCCGACGGCCACATCAAAGCCCTCGTCGGCGCAAGCGTGGTAGAGGCGCGGCAGGTCTTCAGGGTTGTGACTGAAGTCTGCATCCATTTCAAAGACAAAGTCATAGCCGTGCTCCAAAGCCCATTTGAAGCCGCAGATATAAGCCGTTCCCAAGCCGAGTTTACCCTGCCGCTCAACCATAAACAGTCTGTCGGCAAATTCGTCTTGCATCAAGCCGCGCACGATAGAAGCCGTGCCGTCGGGAGAGCCATCGTCGATGATCAAGATGTGAAACGACTTAGGTAACGCAAAGACGGCGCGTATGATCTTTTCGATATTTTCCTTCTCGTTGTATGTGGGAATGATAACAATGCTGTCGCTTTCCTTCATAACCTTATTAGCTGCTTAGAATATGCGGCGAAGTTAGCCATATTCCCGCAAAACGACCCTATGAGATTGCATATTTATACCCACAAATCAGCTTTTTTTCATCTTTTTCTCCCGTTTGGAAAGTCAAATAAAAAGGAAAGCCGTAACTTCGTCGCCTCATTTTATGTTAAAACAACTTATGAAAAAGTTTTTGATCCTTGCTGCGTTCCTGCTTCCTTTGGCAAGCGTTGCACAGCAGTACAAGGTAACCGGAAAAGTGCCCACTAAGACGAAAGTTTACCTCTTCCGCACGCCTGGTTTTGTCAAAGAGCAGGCCGACAGCGTCGTAGCCAAGAACGGCACGTTCACATTTACGGGTACAACGACGCAACCCGAACTCTACTACATTGTAAAGAAAGCGGCGAAGGCCGGACAGCCGGCTACGATTGTTCCCATCGTGGCCGACGGCAACGTCGTGGTAGATTTTACGACCGAGACGCCAAGCGGCACTGCTGAAAACGACGCGCTCAAAGCTGCCTTGATGCAGACCAAGCCCTTTGCTCAAGGTCTGCGGGCCGTAGAAAAACAATTTGAAGACCTCGAATTGTCAGGCAAAGAGCCATCGGAGGCCGAGCTGACCAAGTTGGCCGACAGCTATGAGCAAGCGCAAGCCTTAATGATTGAAGCGGTGGCGGCAATCTGCAAGAACAATATGGATAAGACTTATCCGGCCTATTTCATAATCGACTATTATTCGCTGATCGAAAAACCTACACTTTACAAGTTTTATGATGAAAAGGCGAAATTTATGCAACCCTCCGCAACATCCCACGTCAGCCAACTCATAGAAGGCTGGAAGCGCCGCGAGCCGGGCCAAAGATTTACCGACTTTGAGATGGAGGACCTCAACGGGGAAACCCACAAACTCTCCGACTATGTTGGTAAGGGCAACTATGTGCTCGTAGACTTCTGGGCTTCATGGTGCGGTCCTTGCCGTCGTGAAATGCCTAACGTAAAGGCTCTTTATGATAAGTATCACGCACAAGGTTTCGACGTTGTCGGCGTTTCATTCGACAGCGACAAGACTGCTTGGCAGACTGCCGTGAAGAAAATGGAACTGCCCTGGGCGCAAATCTCCGACTTAAAAGGATGGCGCAGCAAGGCTGCAAGCGTGTATGGCATCAACAGTATCCCATCTACCCTCCTCATAGATCCGCAGGGCAAGATCATAGCTACAGATCTGCACGGTGAAGAATTGGAGACACAATTGAATACTATTTATGAGAAGAGCGATGTAGCCTCGTTGCCCAACAAATAAGCCGATCAACAGCATCGACAAAACGCAAACAACATAACAAGCCGAGCCGCGGAAGTTCTTTCCGGCTCGGCTTTCGCTTTGCTTTCTCGGCGCCGCATCGGCCTTTTGCGAGGCTCCCGCTCCCCATCGGTTAAGGCCTAACGTCCGCGCTACTCGTTTGCGCTCACGACAAAAAAGGCTTCATCTCACGATAAAAAAGGCTTACGCTCGTGATGAAAAAGGTTTCACCTCACGAGCGCACACTCCGCCAACTTGGCGGCGAGGGTTGGAAAACCAGAGTAAGGCCTTTAGAGTTGCAACTCTTCTTGCATATTTTCCAAAGATTATCAAGCAATTACGAGTTTACGCCGACAGTCATCAGCAGGATATGCCCTTAAAAGAAAAACAAGAGAAGCAGAAAAAGTCCCTTTAGCGAGCGCAGTTGAGGAGCGGAGGGGAAAACTGAGCGAGCAACACTATACAAGGCTATATCTAAACATGCAAAGACCAAACGGACGAAGCGCCACGCAGGCCTTAAAGGCTGATTATTTTCGACTGCATCAAGCCGTTTTGCTAACCCGAGTGACAGGATCGAGAGGTAGAGGGCAAGAATGGCGTAAAGGTTTGAGGGTATTTGCTTTGCACTCTGTTGCGTTTACACTACCTTTGCAAGCAAATTTGACCTCGGCAATGCATCATTTTAGCGGCATACTTTTCTTGCTTATCTGGCTCTTGACGACTCCGATTGCGGCATCGGCGCAGCAGTCGGCAGCGATTGGAAAAGCGGCGCAGCAAAGTAAAAACGGGCAGGAGGTAGATGAAAGAATTGGCGAAGACAGCCTCGTAATCAGCTTCTTGACCTGCACAGCCGGACAAAAGACTTACGAACTTTACGGACACTCGGCGCTACGCGTGAAAAACGTGAGGACCAACGAAGACTTGGTCTACAACTATGGCGTATTCTCCTTTTCAAAGCCCAACTTCACGTGGCGTTTTGTGTTGGGACAAACGGATTATACGGTCGGCGTCGTGCCTACCCCCTACTTCATTGCCGAATACGTAGACAACGGGCGGAGCATCAGAGAGCAAGTGCTCGCTTTGCGCCCCGCAGAAGCTGCACGTTTGGTCGAAGCGCTGCGCAAAAACGCGGCTGAGCCTGGTTGGACGTATCGCTATAATTTTCTGGGAGACAATTGCGCTTCGCGCTTGGTCGTTATGATCGAACAGGCACTGGATGGACGCCTCGAACTGCCCCCTGAAAAGCAACGCACGACGTTTCGCGATATTATTCACAGTTGCGTGACGCCGGAAAACCCTTGGGATCGCTTCGGACAGGACATCATTCTGGGCTGCGCCGTAGATACGCCGCTGACCTCGCGCGCCGAACTGGCCTTTCCTTTTTATACGGAAAGCATTTTGCGCCGTGCGACCGTTGTCAGAGGTTCGGGTGAGCGCCAAGCCTTGGTTTCGCACGACGGCTATTTGGTGGAAGTAACGCCCGGAGCGACCAAAGCGAAGCCTTTCTTCACGCCGCTGAAAGCCGTATGGCTCCTGCTCTTTTTAGCTTGCACGGCTGCTTGGGCCGAACACAAGCGGAGATGGAGGCTGCTCGGTCGGTTGTTCGACGATTTCTTGATGTTGGTGACGGGCTTGGCGGGCTGCTTGGTCTTCCTCTTATTCTTCTTCTCCGAACATCCGGCCGTCGGCTCCAATTGGCTGATTGTCTGGCTCAATCCGCTGCCTTTGCTGCTCTTGCCGCGAAAGATTTGGCGAGACAGGAAAGGAAGAATCGATTTTTATACCCCCTACGTCAACTTGTTTTTAGTCGTTTATCTCTTGATTTCGGCATTCTTTCAACAATATCCGCCGGAAATTTATATTTTGGCAAGCGTCTTGTTAGTACGCGGCCTGTCATTGTACTCCCTACAGCGCAAAGAAAGAAAAGAATCTTGCGCCGGACAAAAAAATATATCCCATCAACATGGATAATTCTCGCCACCGCTTCATTGTCTCCTTGCTGGCCGTGCTCACAACGCTGTCGGCCGCTGAGGCAATCCCTACTGTCGGCGCACGCCCTGCACCGAAGTTGGTGGTCAACATATTGGTGGATCGTTTGCGTTCCGACTATCTGAACGCTTTCCTACCCCTCTACGGCGAAGATGGCTTCAAACGCTTGCTCAATCAAGGTCTGGTCTATTCGCAAGCAGAATCGACGGCCCGTCCTACGGATATGGCCACGGCGGCGGCAGACATCGCCACCGGCACAAGCGCTGCGGATCACGGCATCATAGGCCTGCGCCGCTTGGATCGCACTACGCTACGCCCCGTAGGCTGCGTAGATGACAAGAAGTTTGCCGGCATCAACACCTCGACAGCTTCGAGTCCGCAATACTTGGCCGTATCGACCATCGGCGACGAACTGAAGGCGGCGACGGAGGGTAAAGCGCTCGTTTATGCCATCGCACCTTTCCGCGAGGCGGCCATTCTGACGGCCGGACACGCGGCCGACGGCGCGGTATGGATCGATGACGCGACGGGACAGTGGTGCTCTACGCAATACTACGGCGCTATGCCCGCTTGGGTCAACGTGCGCAACAGCACGGCGAGTCCGGCGATGCAAATAAAAGGACTGACGTGGAAGCCTTCCTCAGCTTTAGTTGGCAATTTCAGTTATTTCTTGTCGGGCGGTATGAAGCGGCCGTTCTCCCACAAGTTTGTGGGCGACGAACGCTTCCGCTTATACAAGACGAGCGGACTCGTCAATGAGGAAGTGGCACGGTTGGCGGAGCAATGCCTATCGGCAACGTCGATCGGCACAGATGCGCTGACGGATTATCTGGCTCTGACACTCTACGCGGGCAACTTTAACCATCGCCCGGCCTCGGCTGCGCCGATGGAATTACAAGATACTTACGTGCGGCTGGATCAAGCGCTGGCAAAAATCTTGGCGGCGGTGGAGCAAAAGGTGGGGCTTGACAACACTTTATTCGTACTGACGTCAACCGGTACGGAAGATGAGGAAAACGACGACTTAAATAAATACAAGATACCGGGCGGAACGTTTGACGTAAAACGGTCTGTCTCGTTGCTAAATATGTATCTCTCGGCCGTTTATGGGCAGGGACAGTACATAGAAAGCTGCTTGGGCACTCAACTTTACTTGGATCGTAAATTGTTGGAGCGCCGACAGCTGAATTTGAGTAACGTTCTTGAACGCATTCAGGACTTCCTGCTGCAATTGGAGGGCGTGAAGGATGTGTATACTTCGCAACGCCTGCTGCAAGGCGCGTGGACACCGGGCATAAACAAGGTGCGAAATGGGTATAACCCGCGCTTCTCAGGCGACGTTTATATTGAAGTGGCTCCGGGTTGGCGCTACGTGAACGCAGATACGCACGAAAAACAATTGGTGCGCGCTTCGTACGTACCTTTCCCGATTATCTTCTTCGGTTATGGCGTTGCCGCCGAACAGATTGGGACTCCCGTGACGGTAGACTACATCGCGCCGACGCTCTCGCAAGCTATGCGCATTCGAGCGCCGAACGCGTGCAAACTGGCTCCGCTGAAAATCAATTAAACGTTAATCTCCTTCCGCTACGCTCGCGCGTATACACATATATAATGTGTGGCAGGCGGCGGAAACTCAAAATTAGAAATCATATACTACAATGGATATAATACAATTCCTACAAAAACTTTTCGGCAACAAGTCGCAGCGCGACATGAAGTTGATTCAACCCTTTGTCGAAAAGATTAAAGCCGTCTATCCTACGATCGATGAACTGGATGATGACGCTTTGCGCGCAAAGACAAAGGAGTTGCAAGAAAAAGTGCAACACTCGGCCGATGATATTAAAGAGAAAATAGACGAACTGAAAGGAAAGGTCGAAGAAACACCTATCGAAAACCGCGAAACTATTTTCACGCAAATCGATAAGTTGGAGAAAGATGTCCTCGAACGCTTTGAAAAGGCCCTCGATGAGGTGATGCCTGAGGCATTCTCCATAGTGAAATCTACGGCAAGACGCTTTGCTGAGAACGAAACCATTACTGTCGAAGCGACAGACTTTGATCGTGATTTGGCAGCCACACACGACTTCGTACAAATCGAAGGCGATAAGGCGATTTATCAAAACCACTGGATGGCCGGCGGCAATGAGGTTACTTGGAATATGGTGCATTATGACGTGCAGCTGTTTGGTGGCGTCGTTTTGCACCAAGGTAAGATTGCGGAAATGGCGACGGGTGAAGGTAAAACGCTGGTGGCTACGCTTCCGGTCTTCCTCAATGCGCTAACGGGCAATGGTGTGCACGTCGTAACGGTCAATGATTATCTGGCAAAGCGTGACTCGGAATGGATGGGACCGCTTTATATGTTCCACGGCTTGAGCGTGGATTGTATAGATAAGCACCAGCCGAACTCAGATGCGCGCCGCAATGCGTACCGCGCTGATATTACTTTCGGTACCAACAACGAATTTGGTTTCGATTACCTTCGTGATAATATGGCGATGAGTCCGACGGATCTCGTACAGCGCGGCCATAATTATGCCATCGTCGATGAGGTCGACTCTGTCTTGATTGATGATGCTCGTACGCCGTTGATTATTTCCGGACCTGTGCCTAAAGGCGACGATCAAATGTATGAGCTCTACCAGCCTTTGATTGAAAAGTTGGTAGGTGTACAGCGCCAATACGCAACCAAGTTGCTCTCTGAGGCTAAAACGCTCATCGCAACCGGTGAAAAGGATAAAGTGGACGAAGGATTCCTACAATTGTTCCGCAGCCATAAGGCCTTGCCGAAGAACAAGCCACTTATTAAGTTCTTAAGTGAGCCCGGCATTAAAGTTGGCTTGCTGAAGACGGAAGAGATCTATATGGAGAACAACAACAAGCGTATGCCCGAAGCTGTGGAGCCGCTTTACTTTGTTGTAGACGAGAAAATGAACTCCGTAGACTTGACCGACAAGGGTAATGCTTGGTTGGCTAAAGAGGTGAACGATGATAAGCTCTTCATCTTGCCGGATATTGCAGCCGAAATGTCGGCTTTGGAAGCAGATACTTCGCTCTCAGAAGAGGAGCGCATAGAAAAGAAGGACCGCTTATTGTCTGAATACGCCGTGCAAAGCGATCGCGTCCATACGATTCTGCAATTGCTCAAGGCCTACTCCATGTTTAATAATAACGAAGAGTATGTCGTGATGGATGGTCAAGTTAAGATCGTCGACGAGCAGACCGGCCGTATTATGGAAGGCCGCCGCTGGAGCGAAGGATTGCATCAGGCGGTCGAAGCTAAAGAGCACGTGAAGGTGGAAGCGGCAACGCAAACTTTTGCAACCATTACGCTGCAAAACTACTTCCGTATGTATCACAAGCTATCCGGTATGACGGGTACGGCATCAACGGAAGCCGGCGAGTTGTGGAACATTTACAAGCTCGATGTTGTGGAGATTCCGACGAACCGCCCGATTCAACGCAATGATATGAATGATCGCGTTTACCGCACACAACGCGAAAAATATGGGGCTGTGATTGCTGAGATCGAAAAGATGCGTTTGGCAGGCCGTCCGTGTTTGGTGGGTACGTCGAGCGTTGAGATTTCAGAATTGCTGGGCCGTATGCTGACGCTTCGCCACATACCTCACAACATTCTGAATGCAAAATTGCACCAGCAGGAGGCGCAAGTCGTAGCGCAAGCCGGACAAAGCAGACTCGGAAAGGTGATGATCACGGACGAGAACGGCAACAGTCACGAAGAAGAGCGCATGCTGGGCGCCGTAACGATTGCCACGAACATGGCAGGTCGCGGTACGGACATCAAACTCAGCGACGAGGTACGCGAAGCCGGCGGTTTGGCGATCATCGGCACTGAGCGTCACGACAGCCGCCGCGTCGATCGGCAGTTGCGCGGCCGTGCCGGACGTCAAGGAGACCCGGGTTCATCCGTCTTCTTCGTATCTTTGGAAGACCACTTAATGCGTCTCTTCGCCAACGATCGCATTGCCCGCATTATGGACAAGCTTGGCTTCAAGGATGGCGAGATGATCGAGGCCAAGATGATAAACAACAGCATCGAGCGCGCCCAAAAGAAGAAAGAAGAGAACAACTTCGGTATCCGTAAGCGCTTGTTGGAGTATGATGATGTGATGAACAAGCAACGTACGGTCATCTACGAGAAGCGCCACCACGCTTTGATGGGCGAACGTATCGGAATGGATATCTCAAATATGATTTGGGACCGCGTAATAGAAATAATTGAGCACAACGACTACGCAGGTTGCAAGGAGCAGTTCCTCGATATTATGGCGATGGAAGTACCTTTCACAGAGAAAGAGATGGATACGCTGAAGCGCGACGAACTCTACGAGAAATCATTCCAAGCTGCTCTTGACAACCTCAAGCGCCGCACGGATCGCTTGGCAGATGTTGCCACACCGGTTATCAAGAAGGTCTACGAAGAGCAAGGCGAGCAGTTTGAAAATATCCTTGTCCCCGTCTCCGATGGCCGTTTGGTCTACAACATTCGCACGAATCTCAAAGAAGCTTACGAAACGAACAGCAAAGCCGTTGTTCGCGACTTCGAAAAGGCTATCTTATTGCACAACATCGACGATGCTTGGAAGGAGAACCTCCGCGCCTTGGACGATTTGAAGAAGAGTGTGCAGAATGCAAGTTACGAGCAGAAAGATCCGCTCTTGGTGTTCAAACTTGAAAGTGTGAAACTCTTCGACGAAATGGTCAACAAGATCAACAACGAAACGGTTTCTACCTTGATGCGCTGCCAAATTCCTGTACAGGAAACGCAAGACGTAAAAGAAGCTGCGCCCGAACAGCGCACGCAGCAGCAGTATCAGGAAAACAGAGGAGAAGATCCCTTGGCTGATCCCGATCAGCAGGCGGCCGCCAACCAAGATACGCGCCAAACGCCCAAGCAGCAGACGCCGATCGTAAAGGAAAAAATGCCGGGACGCAACGATCCATGTCCCTGCGGCAGTGGTAAAAAATTCAAGAATTGCCACGGCAGAGGCCTTGTCTAAACAGGCCCTTTCATAGTTTTTGAAACCTCCCGCCAACAACAAGGCGGGAGGTTTTTACGTCTTGAAAAAGCGCAGCAAACCCTACCGTGAGCAGCTTACCGCATCGCTTTCTGCCGTCTTGTTTCTTTTATTCCTACACGCCATTCTTTTCCGCAAAAGCCTTATTCTTCAAAGAGAAAGATTATTTTTGCATTTGCCGATATGCATACGGAAAATAAGTTTTAGTTATTCGAGCAATGAAAGCATTCCTTCTGTCAGGCCTTTGCGCCCTATCCATCGCTTGCAGCCTTCCTCCCAAAAAGGTGGCCGCCAATCGTGCTTTACTCGGCGATCGTCTGGTTAATGAGAAGACGTTTACGGATCAAGTAAATGCCTCTTGCGGTTCGGGGTCAACAAACTGTGTGCTTGAACGACTGACGACAAACTACCATCAGTTATTTTCTCATTCGCCAAAATGGGCGATGCCATTGGATGACATGGCGCATAGTTTATCGCTCAGGACTTATCGAAAGCAGAACATTACGGAAGAGCACATACAAACTTATGCCGTGTTAATGGCCAACAAGTTGGCTGTCGATTCCGTCTTGTGCTATGAATATTACAACAATGCCGATGCACTTTCCTGCTACGAGCAACTCTACTACATTGACATCAGTCAGCGCAAGATTCGGACGGTAATGCTGACTTACGATGAAGAGAGTACGACGGCCGATAGCGCACAAGTCTACACCATAGACTTAGTGACTGAGCATTTTCAGCAAGAAATGAACCACGACAATAAACACTCAAAGACCGACAACCGATGAAGAAATATGGCTTACTGAGCGAGCTCCTCCTTTATCTCTCAGCCTGCTCCGCCCCTCGCCAAGCGGAAAAAGCAGCATCGAGAAACGCGATCGTTTGAACAAACCAATTCGTCGAACCGCTCTTAGTCTTTGACAACTCGGTCATATCCTACCGATTGAAACCCAAGTATAGACACCGCGCCGTCCCCTTTTCTGCAGCTGAAAAGGCATTGCCACTCAAGGGAGATACACATAACTACGACTTGAACAGTCTCGACGGGCGCTATTACACGATAGCCGAACACAAAGACAGGAATGGCTACGACTACAAACTCATTATCTATAACGCAGGTGGCGATAATGATTCAGAAATTCTGGTTACGCAGTTGAATTCCTACAAGCAAGGAAAGCCCATCGACGCGTTGCTTTTGGAGTTAAACTTTACCTTTGAAATAGCGTACTCATCACGCTACATCGTCGACAACAAATCGATTCGGATGGATCAATATGCCATTAACGGCCTCCAATGTTCGGAAGATGGAGACATAATCGGCACCAAGGAAGTTCCGGATTCTACGGTCCGGCGCCTCGTTTTCACATCAAAGACGGGCAATTCATGCCGGCATCTGTGCAGCGAATAAAATGAGCGCCCAATAAAGCTATGCCGAGGGCTGCAACAAAGCCTCTGCGGCAAGCATTCGCACCACGCAGGTAGGAAGTGTGCCATACGGCGACTTCCAGCCTTTCTTTTTATCCCCATTTTTGCAATTCTTCTGTTGATAAGGCCGCAAGCTGCACGCAACGACAGCCACTGTGCCCTCATTTCTGTATGCGTTCTGTTGCTTTCGTTTTCGTTTGGCGAGAGCAAACCATTGTTTGGTGGGAGCAAACTATCGTTTGGTGGGGTCAAACCATCGTTTGGCGGGAGCAAACAATGGCACGATAAGGAAAGAATAGCAGCATAGCAGCAGTTGTCGTGCAATTTGTTGTCCCTTAGTCGCGATTTATCAAGGTCAGAAAAAAGATTTTAAGAGAAAAGGGAACAAAAACAAGAGGGGCGGCAAAACCATTGTGAAAAAGAGCATTGCAGGCAAGCAAGAAGCAAAAAAAATCGGCCACTACGAGCCGAAAATTCGTAGGTAAGGCTTGCGATAGGCAACCTTACACCATTATATATAAGCGGTATGGATCAAAAAAGAGGAGATCAGGGGCGCGACATTGACACGGCGAGAGGGCTTGATCGAACGCCCCGTGCCTTTAGCCGGCGTAAAGCGCAAAAATAGCAGGCGTCTTGCCCAAATCGGGCAGTCCTGTTTGGCGCCATTGGCGAAGAGTGCGCGTGCAAATCCACTCTTGCGGCGTCGTAATGCCCGCTGCTATGCAAAGGCGTGTAGTCGGTTGGCAGGCCTGCAAGACATCAGCAAAAAGGCGCGCGTTGCGATAAGGCGTTTCTATGAACAACTGCGTGCGGCGCTCGTTGCGCGACTGGCTTTCCAAATGTTTCAAGCACCGTTGCCGCTCCGCGCCGTCAATGGGCAAGTAGCCGTTGAAGGCAAAGCTTTGCCCGTTGAAGCCTGACGCCATCACGGCCAAAATAATCGACGACGGGCCGACCAATGGCACAACTTTCAAACCTTCGCGTTGGGCCAAGGCTACAATATCTGCACCCGGGTCGGCCACGGCCGGACACCCCGCTTCGCTCAATACGCCCATCGGTTTCCCATCGCGAAGCGGCTGAAGATAGCGCTTGAAGGCAGCGGCGTCGGCGTGCTTCCCCATCGGGTAAAACTCGCACGCGTCGATGTCAAACGTGCGATCGGCGCGTCGGAGAAACCGGCGAGCGGTGCGAATCTCTTCTACGATAAAATAGCGAATGGAACTTAGCAACGCTATATTGTAAGCGGGCAGCACGCGGTCGCACGGCGTATCGCCCAAAAGCGTCGGGAGCAAATAAAGTGCCGGCTCAAGCGCTTGCGAAGGGGTCTGTGTTTCGTTCATTGGTAGATGGTATCTTAAAATATCAGCGATCGGCCTCGGCCGGAAAGAAGCGGCGCAAGTCATCGAAGCGCTTGCAGCCCTTAAAATAAAAGAGGTATAGCAAACTGCCCGACAATTGCTGCGGAATAGTTTGCACGACGGCGCGGCGCAAGTTCTCTTCTCGCTGCGCAGTGAAAGTCGGGCGCAAACGCTTAAACTCGCGTCGGGCTTGAACGACGGCGCGTGCATTGGCAGCGTGACCCGTCAGCAGATATTTCAACGCAGCGATATAATCCAAGCATCGGCGGCGGCGCATTACGGGGCGCAAATCGGCGGCCGGCAGATTCTTATAAAGCATCAACAAGTTGTTGCGAAAATTGAGGAAAGTCTTGCGCGGGTGCTCCATAGCCAAAGTGCCGCCACCTACGTGGTAAACGACGCTTTGCGGAATGCAGACCACTTTTCTTCCGCGCGCATTCAGGCGCCAACAGAGGTCGATCTCTTCCATATGGGCAAAGAAGCGCTCATCAAGCCCTCCGGCCGACAGCCAATCAGCGCGGCGAATCATCAAAGCAGCACCCGTCGCCCAAAATACGGAACGGACGTCGTCATATTGCCCGCCGTCGCGCTCAATCACCGAAAAGACGCGTCCGCGACAAAAAGGGTAACCATAGCGATCCAGATAGCCGCCCGCCGCACCGGCATATTCAAACTCCTCAGGGCGACGCTGCGCGCGGAGTTTGGGTTGGCAAGCAGCCACTTCGGGGTGTGCTTCCATGTAATCCAAGAGCGGACGGAGCCAAGCAGGCGTCACTTCGACGTCAGAATTGAGCAGGAGCAAATATTTTGCGTCAATCTGCGCCAAAGCTCTGTTGTAGCCGCCAGTAAATCCGTAGTTGCGGTCCAAGGTCAGGACGCGCACGGTGGGAAACTCGTCGCGCAAAAGCTGCAAACTGTCGTCCGTCGAACCATTGTCGGCTACGATTACTTCGGCTTCAGCACTCGAATGCGCCACGACGGAGGGCAGAAAGCGGCGCAGCATTGCAGCACCGTTCCAATTGAGAATAACGACGGCTATGGGTTTACTAAGATTCATAAAACTGCGATAAAGAAAATCATTGCCGGGCGGCAGGCGTGGTCAGAAAAGAGATAAGCATCACAAAACGACAGTGAGCGATTCCTCATCTGCGGTAAAGTCGCCCAAACGTACGCACCGGATGGTGTTGTCGGCGCTCTGCCCACCCTCGACGCGGATGTAATTGTCCGTAAATCCGTGTAAGGGGCGCCCTTCTTTGGAATGCTCCCACAAGACGGGGCGCTCCGTGCCGATGAATCGACGGAAGAAAGCCTTACGCTTCTCCTCCGAAAGCGCCAACAAGCGCTTGCTGCGGGCTTGCTTGGTTTGCGCATCCACAACGTGAGGAATCTGAAGCGCCTGCGTACCGGGGCGCTCGGAATAACTGAACACGTGAAGGCGGGATATATCTATGTCTTCGATAAACTTGTAGGCGTCTTCAAAAAACACATCCGTCTCGCCGCGTGTGCCGACAATCACGTCCACACCAATGAAGGCGTCGGGAATTGCTGCGCGCACCTTTTCGATCTTACGACGGAAGAGCTCCGTATCATAACGCCGCCGCATCAGGCGCAAGACGTCGTCACTGCCACTCTGAAGCGGGATATGAAAATGCGGCATAAAGGCACGCGATTGTGCACAGAAGTCGATTATTTCGTCCGTCAGCAGATTAGGCTCGATAGAACTGATGCGATAACGCTCAATGCCTTTCACGCGGTCAAGCGCCTGAATAAGCTGGAAAAAGGTTTCGCCCGTGCTGCGCCCAAAATCGCCGGTGTTAACGCCGGTCAGCACAATTTCTTTGCCGCCTTCGGCCGCCACGGCTTCAGCTTGGTTGACGAGCAACGCAATCGTCCCGTTTCGGCTTCGGCCTCGAGCGAGCGGAATCGTGCAATACGTGCAATAATAGTTGCATCCGTCCTGCACTTTGAGAAAGTATCGCGTGCGATCGCCTTTGCTGCACGACGGCACGAACGTGCGTACGTCTCGCGTGGGCAAGGCTATGGCAGCGTGGATGTTTTCTCCCTTCTCCAAGGCCTGACGCTGGGCGAGTCCTTCTCGGATATAGCGCACGACGTCTCCTTTTTGCTCCATTCCGATGACCAAATCGACGCCTGGAAAGCGGGCTATCTTCTCCGGCTGTAGCTGCGCATAGCAACCCAAGACGACGACGAAGGCGTCAGGGTGCTCTCGCGTAAGGCGGTGTATGGCTTGGCGGCACTTATGGTCGGCCACGTCGGTCACACTACACGTATTTACGATGCAGATATCGGCCGTTTCGCCGGCTTCGGCCGGCGAAACGCCGTAGCGGGACAAGGTATCGCGCAAAGAAGACGTTTCGGCGAAATTCAACTTACAACCCAGCGTTTGAAAGGCCGCTTTTTTGCCGGCCAAAAGGCTATCTTTGGCGTAGTGAAGCGTTTGATTGCCCAAGGCTATATCGTTCTTTTTATCTTCTATATTCATTGTTTTGTCATCCGTTCGGCAGATAGGCGCAGCCTGTTTCAACTTCAGAAATGCCGAATTGTAGCTGCGAAGATACAAATTTTCAACAGAAGGGCCGCATTTCTAATCCCCCATCGCACAGCGTCCTGCGGCAGAGGCCAGCGCCCGACCCGCCCTCGCGCCGGGTTCCTCTTTGGGTGACCTATACACATTATATATATATAAAGGCGGAAAGGGCAACTACTGAGGGAGGAATCGAGGCTTAAAAGAGGCCGTTTCTATACGCCTTTAGTCACATTTTAGAGGGAGAGAATCGCTATTATTATTGCACACTTCCTACTATAAGTGGGAAATAAAGTTAGCAAAATCGCAAAAATGTGTTAAATCACCGTTGAAGGACGCAAAAAAGAGCACGTTTCATTTGGACTACTTCAAAAAGTCCGTACTTTTGCATCGTTTTAATAAAGGCAATTGATTGTTTTACTTAAAAATTAAAAGACCAATGAAAAAGTTAGTTTTCATGCTCGTAGCTTTCGCAGCTGTTTCTTTCGCTTCTTGCGGTAACAAAACTGAAAATGCAGGTACAAAAGACAGCGATTCTGCTGCTCAAATGACTGACACTACAGTTAAAGATAGCACTGCTGCTCATGCTGACTCTGCTGCTGCTCCTGCAGCTGCTGACTCTGCTGCTCAGCCGAAGGCTTAAGCATAGACAAGTCAAAAGAAAAAAAGCCTGTGGGTATTTACCTGCAGGCTCTTTTTGTATCCGGTCGGGCGAGTGGCAACAGGCGATTCGGCCGACTTGATTTTGATGATGCGGCGTGCGAACTGAAGGGGTCGTGCGCTGCTTTGTATTTGACGACAAAAGGGACGAGGATGATTCGCGTCGGATACAGACTGTGAAAAGTTCACAGGAAACGACTGAAGCATAACCATTTGGAAGTTCTTCGGCCCACGGCTGAGTTTTTTTATCACGAGAAAAAAGGCTTACGCTCGTGATAAAAAAGACTTCACCTCACGAGCGCAAGCCCTTTTCGTCGTGAGCGCAAGGGGCGTGAACTGACGCTACTTGTATGGTAGCGAGGAGAACGCATTGCCCTAAGACTACTTTGTCCGTTTACCTTAGGCTTCTACGCGGCGCGGTATCAGTTGTGCGCAAGTCGACGTGGGCTGTCAGCAATAAACAAAAAGTGCGAGGCAAGCCCAAGCCTGCCTCGCACGCGTTTATCCTTTTCCCCACGATCGCACTGCTGCCAACTGCAACGTTTGCAGCAGCGCGAAGGGGAGCGTTTTACAAATTATCGAAGAAGAATTTCGTCATGCGTTCATAGAGATGCAAGCGCGTGTTGCCGCCATTGATAAAGTGGTTGCGGTTGGTGTAGATTTGCATCTGAAATTGCTTATTGGCCTGTACCAAAGCTTCAGAGTATTCGGTACAATTGCGGTAGTGTACATTATCGTCGGCCGTACCGTGAACGAGCAATAAGGCACCGTGCAACTTCGCAGCGCGATTGATGGGGTTGATATCATAGCCCGGATTCTCTTTGGGCGTACGCATATAACGTTCCGTATAGACGGTATCGTAATATTTCCAATTAGATGGGGCGGCCACTGCGACTCCGGCTTTGAAAACGGGGCGACCCTCACTCATAGCCATCAACGTATTGAAGCCTCCAAAGCTCCATCCCCAGATGCCGATGCGACTTCCGTCGACGTAAGGTAGAGATGAGAGATAAACGGCGGTCTCTACTTGGTCCTTAGCCTCTTGTTCGCCCAAGCGAAGGTAGGTGCACTTCTCAAAATCTGCGCCGCGGAAGCCTGTGCCTCGACCATCGACGCAAACAAAGATGTAGCCGTTTTGCGCCATATAAGACTCAAACAAGCCGCCGCCGTAAGAACCGATCGACCAGGCGTCTTTTACCTCTTGCGAACCGGGACCGCTATATTGATACATAATGACAGGATATTTTTTTGAGGGGTCGAAGTTGCGCGGCTTCACCATCCAGCCGTTGAGCGATACGCCATCGGGCGTCGTAAAGGAGAAGAGCTCTTTCGTTCCAACCTTGTCGGCCACGCGCTGCTTGAGTTCGGCGTTGTCAACGAGCGTCGTCAGCGTCTTGCCGTTAGCGTCGCAAAGCGTGGTGATAGGGGGTGTTGTCAGATTAGAATAGACGTTGAGGAAATATTTGAAGTTCGTGGAAAAAGTGGCGGCATTCGTGCCCACCTGGGTAGACAGGCGGCGCGTTTTGCCGTTCTTTTCAGCTACATATACGGCCCTGCGCAACGGACTTTCAGCCGCGCTCTGGTAGTAAGTGCGCTCCGTTGCCGGATCGTAGCCATAAAAAGTCGTCACGTCATAATCGCCGTTTGTCAGACGGCGCAGTTGTGTGCCGTTGAGGTCATATAGATACAGCTGTTTGTAGCCTGAGCGCTGCGAAGTCAGCACGAAGCGACCGGGATAGAAGGTCAGGTCGTTGTAAGCAGCCTCTACCAAATATTTTTTGTCTGTCTCGCGCAACACAAGTTTGGCCACGGTGGAGCGCGGATTGACCATATAGATATCCATGCGGTCTTGGTGACGATTGAGCGTGACTACCGCCAACTTTTCAGGGTCGGAAGTGAAGCAGATGCGGGGGATGTAGCCATCGCTATCAACCGGTACGGCCATCGTGCGCGTAACGCCGGCCTTAATATCAAAACTCTTCACGCAGACATCGGCATTTTTAGCGCCGGCCACGGGATATTTGTAGTTGTAATAGCCGGGGTATTCGTCGAATTGCTTGAGCGTGGGATAGGCGCCCTTGTATTCTTGAATGGAATAGACGGGCACTTTGCTCTCATCGTAGCGCACCCAAGCCAGCATCTTGCTGTCGGCCGAAAAATCGAAGCTACAGTTGGTAGAAAACTCTTCTTCGTTGACCCAATCGGGGATGCCGTTGAGCACTTCGTTGAACTTGCCGTCGGTAGTCACTTGGCTTTCGGCATTGTTGAAGAGCAACTTCACCAAGAAGAGGTTGTTGGCTCTGACGAAAGCCACCATCGTGCCGTCGGGCGAGAAATGGGGCACTTGCTGCGGACCGCCGTCGCTCAAGCGCTCAAACTTGTTGTTTTGAATGTCGAAGATGTAATACACAGCCGTGGATGAGCGGCGATAAATCATTTTCGTCTCCGTCTGCAATAAGATTTTCGAGGCGTCGGGCGACATAATGTAGCCGTCAATGCGGGTTAAAGTGACCGGGCCGCGCGCCGTATTGCAGTCAAAAAGCGTGCCTACCTCTTCGCCGGTCTTGAATGAGCGGCGAATAATACGCGCGCCGTCGTCAGAGATTTGCGTGTAGGTCTCACCATCGGCTGCCGGACGAACGCCATAGATGTAATTAGGCGCAAAGACGCCGTGTACGACGTCTTCCAAGCGAAGCGGTTGCGTCGTAGGCTTTTGGGCTGAAAGGCCACACCAAGCTGCGAGAGCGAGGGCGGCAGTAAGGAAGTATTTCATTTGTTGTGAATTTGTGTGCGTCATAATATAGGTGAGGCGATTTCAGAGGAAGCTGATCAACGAGAAACCCATGCCGCCGCAAAGTACGCGGATGCTGACCGCCGCTTTGCGCAGGCGGCAACAAAGGGCGAGAATGTGTCTAAAAAGTGCCTCATATATCGTAAAAATTTAGGCTAAACCTCTTGCAAAAATAAAGATTTCCAACGAATTTGCTTAGTTTTGCAGTAAACTATTACGCAACTTATTATGGAAAAGAGGCAGATCGGGACGTATAAGTTCAAGGTAGAGCCTTTTTCAGAAGACTTTACGGGACGCATAGCCTGGGGAAACTTGGGCAATATCTTGCTGCGCTGCGCGCAAAAGCACGCTTCGGAGCGCCATTTTGGCTTCGGGCCAATGAGTGAGGAGCAATGGAGCTGGGTTTTCTCACGCCTCATAATCGAAATAGAGGACCGGCCCCTCGCTGATGCAGACTTCAGCGTCTCGACGTGGGCAAGCGGCGTCGTCAGACAGTTTACGACGCGCCTCTTTACCATACAAGATGCTACCGGGCGGGAGATAGGACACGCTTACAGCGTATGGGCATTGATCGATCTGCGCACAAGGCAGCCAGTAGACTTGGCGCAGTTATCGCACTTTCAAAACGTGCTGCTCCCAACGCCGGACTTCCCTATCAAAGGGCCGGGGCGCATCCGCTTAAAGCCTGAAGAAACGACTCAAGCTGTAAGCATCGGACGCGTAAGTTGCTGCGATTTGGACTCAAACGGGCACGCGAATTCGATACGATTGTTAGAAAAAGTGCTGGATCTGTTTTCTAAAGAATGGTATGAGCACAATAGGCTGCGCCGCGTGGAAATAGCTTACGCAAAGGAGACGTTTTACGATCAAGAATTGCACTTCTATAAGGCGAAACGCGAAGGGGGAGTCTACGATATTGAGATCCACCACGCCGATGGCGCGACTGCGGTAAAGGCGCAATTGACCTTCACGCCCATTATGCCAACTTCAGGTTCTTAAAACAGGATTCGGCCGCCGCGGCGTACACATTATAATATATAATAGCGGCGAACCGGCGGGCGGAAAATGCGCTTTTGTTTTGCCTTTTATATGATTTGGGCTAACTTTGTCTGCTCAAAAGGAACTTATGAACGAAACGTTACTGCAACGAATCAAACAACGCTACGGAATTGTAGGCAACGCCGAGGGTCTTAATCGGGCCATCGACGTCGCACTTAAGATTGCGCCCGTTGATCTCTCGGTGCTCATCATCGGAGAGAATGGCGTGGGGAAGGAAGTCTTTCCTCGCATCATTCATGATAATAGTGCACGCAAGACGAAGAAGTATTTCGCCGTCAATTGTGGGGCTATTCCGGAAGGAACTATTGATTCGGAGCTCTTTGGGCACGAGAAAGGAGCTTTTACCGGCGCTGTAGAAAAACGCGAAGGCTATTTTTCCGTGGCAGACGGCGGTACGCTTTTCTTAGATGAGGTCGGCGAATTGCCGCTGCAAACGCAAGCACGCCTCCTCCGCGTCTTGGAAACCGGCGAATTTATCCCCGTCGGCTCAAGTCAGGTAAAAAAGACTGACGTGCGCATCGTTGCAGCCACAAATGTTAATATGGACCGCGCCATAAGCGATGGAAAATTCAGGGAAGACCTTTATTATCGCCTCAATTCCATACTCATAACGATTCCGCCTTTGCGGGAGCGCGGCGAAGATGCAACTTTGCTCTTCCGGAAGTTTGCACTCGATATGAGCGAGAAGTATAAAATGCCGCCAATCCGGCTTACGGAAGACGCGAAGGCCGTTTTAATGCACTATTCTTGGCCCGGCAACATCCGCCAACTGCGCAACGTCGCCGAGAATATGTCTGTGACGGCCGAAGAACGGGAGATCACGGCTGAAGTCTTGCGTCAATACATTCCCGAAGAGCGTCCGCACAACCAGTTAGTCGTCTCAGATCCGAAAGTCAAGGAGCATAGTTTTGAGAACGAGCGAGAAATTCTCTACCAAATACTTTTTGATCTGCGCCGCGATGTTTCTGAGCTAAAAAAGACCGTCAGCGAGCAACTCAAAGGCCAACCCTGCGAACTTAGTGATTGGAAGGGCTTACCGGCGTTCAATAGCCACTACGTAGATCCCCAAACTTTTGCGGAAGCAGAAGAGGTTCGCGACGCAGAAGAAGCTAAGCCAACGCTATCTCTTGAAGAGCAGGAAAGAAAAGCCATTGATCGCGTGCTGAAACAAAACAAGGGAAACCGCAAGTTGACAGCCGAACAACTGGGTATCTCGGAGCGCACACTTTATCGCAAAATAAAAGAGTATGATTTGGAACACTAAGTATGTCGGTCCTTTGTTGATCTTGCTCGCGACGCTATTGTTCGGGTCGTGCATCAGTTATAAATTTACCGGTGCCTCGATCGACTACACGACAACCCATACCATACAAATAGATAACATATCCAACCGCGCGCCCTACGGATGGGCGCCGATGGAAGCTATGTTCAACAATCGTCTGCGCGACATCTACGCGAACCAGACCCGCTTGCGGCAAGTCAAGCGCAATGGCGATTTACACATTGCCGGAGAAATCACAGGCTACGATCAATTTAACAAGGGAATTTCCGCTGATGGTCTATCCTCGCAAGTGCAATTAAGAATGACCGTCAACATACGTTTCACCAACAGCAAAACGAATCAGACTTGGGAGCGCCAATTCTCAGCCACGACGCAATACGATTCATCTCAGCAACTCTCGGCTGTGCAGGAGCGGCTCGTAAGAGAGATGACCAATGATATAACTGACCAAATCTTCAACGCCACTGTGGCCGACTGGTAAAAGCAACGTGAGATTAACCGACTATCTTTCCCACCCGGAGGCGCTGGATAAGCGAACGCTCTTCCAACTGCGCGAAACCATTGCGCGGCATCCCTACGATGCTGTCGCACGTTTGTTGTTTCTCAAGAATCTTTTTTTACTCCACGATCCCTCATTTGGCGACGAACTGCGCCGCGCTGCCCTCTTTGTTCCAGATCGGAGCGTACTATACGCAATGGTCGAAGAAAAAAATCGCCTATTGCAGCCCCTTGCTTCCTCAGTAACGGAGAAAAATGTGCAAAAAGGCCGCACACTGACGCTGATCGACGACTTTATCAACAACACCGGTGCACCAACTGTCCCCGTTCGGCGCACGCCCACCCCGGCCGACGCCACGACCGACTATACAGCCATCCTCAACGAAATGGATGACATTAGCCCGGAGCCTGCTCCCGCCGCCCAAGAGTCGGACAAAAATGAAAGAAGTAAGCGTCGCGAAACGCTAGTCAACACATTCATCGAAAAGAATGATAAGATTACGCTCAAAGAAGAGCCGGAGTACACGCCCGAGCTTGCAGAAGAGAGCGAAAACGGCGAAATTGGCGAAGATTTCTTCACAGAAACATTAGCGCGCATTTATATCAGACAGGGACGCTACGAAAAAGCAGCAGAAATAATACGGCGCTTAAACTTGGTTAATCCAAGAAAAAACGCTTACTTTGCAGACCAAATCCGCTTCCTCGAGAAACTAATTGTAAATAACAAACATAAAAATAAGTAGGATGTATACAGTCTTAATCATCTTAGCCGTAATTGCAGGAGTTTTGCTTACGCTGGTCGTCTTAATCCAAGAATCAAAAGGCGGAGGTTTGGCTTCCGGCTTCTCAGCGTCCAATGCGATTATGGGTGTACGCAAAACTACCGACTTCATTGAGAAGTCTACGTGGACATTAGCTGCATTATTAGTCATCTTCAGCGTAGCCTCTACCTTCTTTGAGCCAAAGCAAGATAAGGCCATCAATGTTGTGACCAACATGCAGACCACTCCGGCACCCCAAACGCTACCCGGACAACCCGCAGGTGGCGGTGCGCCGACTGCACCCGCACAGTAAACCCACAAAGGAAGAGGCCTCCTCTTCCTTTTCTTTTATTCCCCACATTTGACCTTTCGCTAAGCGATGAAGATAGCAATAGTTGGAACAGGCTATGTCGGTTTGGTTTCCGGCGCCTGCTTTGCAGAAATGGGTATCGACGTGACCTGCGTCGACATAGATCAAGCAAAAATCGAGCGCCTTCGCGCCGGCGACATCCCCATTTACGAGCCCGGACTCGACGAGTTGGTTTTGCGCAACTCTCAAGAAGGCCGCCTGCATTTTACGACGCGTTTAGCCGATTGTTTGGACGGCGTTGAAGCCGTTTTCAGCGCAGTGGGCACGCCGCCCGACGAAGATGGCAGCGCCGATCTCCGCTATGTTTTGGAGGTAGCTCGAGAAGTGGGTCGCCATATGCAACACTACCTCGTCGTTGTCACCAAGAGCACCGTCCCCGTTGGTACGGCGCGCAAAGTAGAAGCCGCCATTCGCGAAGAATTGACCAAGCGCGGTGTCGACATCCCCTTCGACGTAGCGTCCAATCCCGAATTTCTCAAAGAAGGCTCAGCCATCAAAGACTTTATGTCGCCCGATCGCGTCGTTGTCGGCGTAGAAAGCGAAAAGGCGCGCGAACTTATGACGCGGCTTTACGCCCCTTTCATGCTCAACAACTTTCGCGTGATCTTCACCGACGTGCCCAGTGCGGAGATGATCAAATATGCCGCCAACTCTATGCTGGCCACGCGCATCTCTTTTATGAACGACATTGCCAACCTCTGCGAATTGGTAGGTGCCGACGTAAATCAAGTGCGCAAAGGTATTGGTTCTGATACGCGAATCGGGTCAAAATTTCTCTATCCGGGCTGCGGCTACGGCGGTTCTTGCTTCCCTAAGGACGTCAAAGCTTTGGTGCAAACAGCCGAGCAAAACGGTTACGATATGCGCGTCCTGAAAGCCGTAGAGGAAGTCAACGAGCGACAGAAGAGCGTCTTGTTTGAAAAGCTTCGCCGCCACTATGGCGATTTGCAAGGAAAGACCATAGCCCTCTGGGGCTTAGCTTTCAAGGCCGAAACCGACGATATGCGCGAGGCCACCAGTCTCGTAACCATCCGCCACTTGCTCGAAGCCGGCTGCACCGTTCGCGTCTTCGACCCCGCCGCAATGGATGAAGCCCGCCGCCGACTGGGCGACGCCATCATCTATGCTTCCGACATTTACGACGCAGCAAGGGGAGCAGACGCGCTACTTTTGCTGACGGAATGGAAGCAATTTCGCCTCCCCTCGTGGGCGCGTGTCCACGATTTGATGCGCAATCCGATCGTCTTCGATGGGCGCAACATCTACGATCCGGCAGAAATGCGCAAAAACGGGTTTGAATACTATTCCATAGGGCGCAAATAAGTCGGCACAAAAACGAAAAATCGAAGCCAACGTGCGTGTTTCAGCACGCGTAAGCACAACGATTTTTCCCGTATTTCCCACGAACTACAAGTCTCAAGATGGCTCACATCGCAGCCGTTTTGAGACTTATTTTTTTGCTCTCCCAATTGATGTGCATTTCTCCGCCCCACTCGCCCACCCCGCCTCGCGCGACCCCCTTGTTCCTCCAACGCCAAATTTAGAACCACACACTAAACGACACTGAAATGCTGACAATTACCCACCGCACACCCCGAACTGAAAGTTGCTTCATCCCATCTTCCCCATTTTTCATCGTGAGCGCAAACCCTTTTCATCGTGAGCACACACCTTTTTTATCGTGACGACAAAGGTTTGCGCTCACGATAAAAAAGCGAGAAAGCCGGATTTACGCTCTATTTTTCATATCGAAATCCCTTACTTTCAACGCGTTTATTCTCCACAAAAAAGTCCTCACCGACCGCCCACGAGTCGGAGAGCAGACCAACAGCGAGCGCCGAAAGAAAACATCGCATAAAATCAAAGGTCGGTCAGCAAAGGGGCAATCCTTTTCCGACCAAAGACTGACGATCTGCAACGGAGGCCTGCGACAGCCGAGACGCACCGACCGCCACAAAGCCAAGTATCCACGAGAAAGAGACATAGGATTTGCACGGCTAATCCTTGTTGTTATCCTCTTTTTCCTTTATCTTTGCCTATCCATTTTTAGCCTACAAAAAGAGGGAAAAGAGGCATACATATCAGATGAAAATCAACAAAAAGAAAGAGGCCTTACTCATAGTTCGCTACGGCGCGGTCGGCATCTTGAATACGCTGGTCACGATCGCGACTTACTTCCTCCTTCGCCGCGTGGGCGTAGGACCGGATATGGCCAATTTTCTCTCCTATCTTGCCGGTATCCTCAACAGTTATGTGTTTAACCGGCTGTGGGTCTTTCGTAGTCGAGAAAATCGCTACCTGCGCGAGGGCGCAGTCTTCTTTTTTGGCGCCGCACTCTGCTGGGCTTTGCAGTGGGTCGCCTTTCGTCTGCTCCTTCTCTGCCTTAGTGAGCGCGCAGCCTATCTCATTGGAATGTGCGTCTATCCCGGCCTCAATTACCTCTACAACAGATTGGTCACTTTCAAAAGAAACAAGCGCGTATGAAAAAGTTGCTTTCGCTACCGCCTAATCCGGTCCAACAATTTTACGACCTAACGCATCTCCCCAAAGATGCTTACTTCTGCACGTCCGATCCTGAAAACCACCGACTCGGTTCGGGTGGCGGGACGGTTTGGCTTTTGCAGCAATGCCGCGCAGCTGAAGCGCCCGATGCGGCGTTTGCCGATTGGCTGGGGCGCGAAAAGCGACTGCTACTCCACGCCGGTGGGCAAAGCAGGCGACTGCCGGCTTACGCGGCGAGCGGAAAATCGCTCACGCCGATACCCGTATTTCGCTGGGCCAGAGGGCAACGGATCGATCAGACGCTCCTCGATCTGCAAGTGCCACTCTATGAAAAAATGCTGGAAAAAGCGCCAAGCCATATCCATACACTCATAGCCGGCGGCGACGTATTGCTCCGCGCAACGCAGCCCTTGCAAGAGTTGCCTGAAGCCGACGTCATCTGCTACGGCCTTTGGGCCTCGCCGGAACAAATCGCGCACCACGGCGTGTTTATGATTGATCGCAACCGGCCGGACGAACTCGACTTCATGCTGCAAAAGCCTTCTACGGAAGAGCAGGCGGCTTTGATGCAAACGCACATGGCACTCATCGATGTCGGTGTATGGTTGCTCTCGGATCGAGCTGTAGCCTATCTTGCGCAGAAGTCGGATCGGCGCAGTCAGCAGGCCTCGGCCTCAAGCGAAGTGCCGCGGGCAGAAGACTTGCAATTTTACGACCTATATAGCGACTTCGGGCGCGCCTTGGGCGCTCACCCGTCGCAACCGGACGCCGGTCTTCCGCCACTTAAAGTGGCCATCGTCCCATTGCCGGGCGGAGAGTTTTACCATTACGGCACAGGGCCTGATATGCTGACCTCAAGCATCGCCTTGCAAGCCCTCGTCAAAGATCAACGGCAAATACTGCAACGCGGCGTCAAACAAAGGGCTTCCGTCTTCACACAAAACACGGTGATGGCGAACCCTTGCACGCCGGACAACGAATATATTTGGATAGAAAATGCCTACATCGGAGCGGGTTGGCAACTCTCGCGACACCATATCCTTACGGGGATTCCGCAAAACCAATGGCAGGTCAAGCTACCGGAAGGCATCTGCATTGATTTCGTGCCCATCGGGGAGAAAGATTACGCACTTCGCGCCTATGGCTACGATGATGCTTTTCGCGGAAACTTGGCTGCTGGCGAAACAACTTACCTCGGTCGGCCGTTTGCCGAATGGGCGTCTGCGCGCGGCTTGTCGTTGTCGGATTTCAAGCAGACGGACGACTTGCAAACGGCGGACTTATTCCCCGTAAGCAGCGACTTGGGCGAACTGGAGCGCCTCTTCCATTGGATCGCTACAGGGCAAGGCGACGAGCGCGCCACCTTCCTGCGCCTGCCACGCCTCTCGGCCGACGATTTGATGATCAAAGCCAACCTCAAACGCCTCTTTACGCAACGGGAAAACTTACGTCAGCAAAATCTGCCCCAACTAGCGACAAATTGGCGCAAGAGTGTCTTCTATCAATTGGATTTAAAAGACGCGGCGGCCAAATATGCGGCGGCTCATCTGCCGCTGCCGGATGCGCTACCGACAGACGCTCCTTCGGGATTGCTGATGCAGGATGCGATGTTTCGCTCTGAAGCGCTGCGCACAACTGATCGGGCCACGGCCGACCACTATTCGGCGGAAGCCTTCGGACGCTTGCGCGACGGAATGACGGAGGAGGTGCGCCAACAAACGTGCTTGCCGCACCGCACGACCTTCGCGGATCAAATCGTGTGGGCACGCTCAGCCGTGCGCATAGATCTGGCCGGCGGCTGGACGGACACACCGCCCTATAGTTTGATGAACGGCGGTAATGTGGTGAATGTGGCCATCGAAATGAACGGACAACAGCCGCTACAAGTCTACGTCAAGCCCTGCCCCGAGCCGCTTATTCGCTGCCGTTCCATAGATTTGGGCGCATCGGTGACGATTGAGACGTTTGAGGAGCTACGCACTTACGATGCGGTGGGAGATCCGTTCTCCATACCGAAAGCAGCGCTAGCCTTGTGCGGATTCCTACCGGAATTTTGCAGTGAGACGTATCCGACGTTGCGCCATCAATTGGAAGCTTTCGGTTGCGGTTTGGAACTAACTCTGCTTGCGGCCATTCCGGCCGGATCCGGCTTGGGTACGAGTTCGATTTTGGCAGCCACCGTCTTGGGCGCACTCAGCAATTGCTGCGGCTTGGGCTGGGATAAAAACGAGATCTGCAACCGCACACTTATTCTTGAGCAATTATTAACGACCGGCGGCGGCTGGCAAGACCAATATGGCGGCGTATTGCGCGGCGTCAAACTCTTGCAAACAGAAGCAGGCTTCAACCAAAACGCCGTGGCGCGCTATCTGCCCACGGATCTCTTTACCGCACCGGAATATAGCGCTTGCCATTTACTATATTATACGGGTATTACGCGCACCGCAAAGCATATTTTGGCGGAGATCGTACGCGGAATGTTTCTCAACGCCAACCGGCATTTAGCCTTGCTCGACGAAATGAAAGCTCACGCGACAGCATTGTTTGAGAGCATTCAGCTCGGCGACTTCGAGCGCTACGGCCGATTGGTGCGAACGACGTGGGAACAAAACAAAGCACTCGACAAAGGCACTTCGCCTGCCGCCATCTCAGCCTTGGCCGATCAAATCGACGACCTATGCTTAGGCTATAAGCTCCCCGGCGCCGGCGGGGGCGGCTTTATGTATATGGTAGCAAAAGATCCGGAGGCGGCAATGCGCATCAGGCGCACGCTAACGGCGAACCCGCTCACTGAAAATTCGCGTTTCGTCGATTTGTCTATTTCTGAAAAGGGCTTACAAATCAGCCGTTCATAAACTTATTCATATGCGTTTCAAATTAATTCTCGGCTCTCTCTGCCTTGCGCTCGCATCCTTTGCTCAGAAAGGTACGATCAAGGTAGCTGTTTTTTCGATTAACGACTTTCACGGCGCATTTGTGCAAAACGTGAGTCAAGGGATTCCCGGTGCACCAAGCATTTGGCAAACTTTAGATTCCCTCAAAGCGGTCTATCCTTACAACATTACGGTGGCTGCGGGCGACAACTTTGGCGGAAGTTATTTTTATCGCGCTACTCACGGCCAATTGTTGCCGGTTTTTTTCAACGACTTGGGCATTCGCATTTCAGCCTTGGGTAATCACGAGTTTGATGACGGGCAAGCCTCGCTTGCTGAAAAGTGGAGCGCGGACCCGCTCTTGCCGCGGGGTTGGGACATCACCTACGTTTGTAGCAATGTCTATGACAGCAACGGGCACATTCCGCCTTATGTGAAGCCTTTCGCTACAACGGAAATCAAGCTCTCGCCAACGAAGACCTTGAAAGCAGGTTTCGTCGGCTTGCTCGCATCTTCTGCGCCTGAACAAATACGGGCGAACAACGTGGTTGGGCTACATTTTTCCGGCAACTACACACACGTTCTCGATAGTTTGGCGCAAACGCCCGGCTTCAAGGCGATGCAGGAGGCCGACTTGAGAATGCTGCTCGTACACATCGGAACAATTATGAAAGGCGGCAAACCCGTTTGGACAGATAAAGATGAGGAAAACTTAGCGCGCATCGACGACAAACTATATCAAGCCATCCTTTCCGGACACAGCCACGAGCCGGTTTGCGGACGCATCAACCAGGCGCAATATCCCGTTGCGCAAGGTTGGTGGCACGGCAATTACATCAGCATTATGAAGTTCACGGTCGACACCGCGGCGATGCGCGTCTTGGATGTCGAGCCGGAAATCTGCCGCGTCCCGCTGAAATCGCGCGACCGGCTCTCTGCCGGTCCGCTACGTCTGCAAATGCAGATTGACTCGCTGCTCCAGACGACGAAAACACCGGCCGGCGTGCCCATCGGGACAAAACTTACGATGGCCACTCGCGACATGCCGCACGACAGAACGGATTCTTACCGCCTGAGCGAAGTCGGAACGCTTGTCTGCGCTTCGTTTGCAGAAGCCTATCGCAACGCTGCGGGGCGGAAAGACAAAGATGTCATAGTCGGGTGTAGCCATTTCGGCGGCATACGTGCAGGTTTCTCCAAGGGTGCCGTAAGCGTATTGGAGGTGGGCGAAGTGCTGCCTTTCGCTAACGCGCTGAAGGCTTACGCTATCTCAGGGAAGCAGCTGAAAGACTTGGTCAACTTCGGCTTCCACAACAAACGCTACGGCTGGATGCAGTCGGCTTATCTCTCCATCACGCGCAACGACGAGGGGGAGGTGACAGCGATCACGTATATCAGCCCGAAAGGCAAGAAAGTGAAGATTAAAGACAACACCAAGGTAATCTTGGTTGCCGATGAGTTTATGACAACAGGAGGAGATGGCTACCCGATGAAGTATTTCCCCAAAGATCAATTGACTAACACCAAACTGCCAACGACGACAGACGCTTTCATCGCTTATCTGAAGCAGTTGCCGCAGATTCCATTTTAATTTTTAAGCCGTCCCTACGAATATGGCTCTTTTTACATTACCCCCGACACCGCCCCGCGCTGATTTAGAATTGGAAAACTTCCTGCGCGGCAAGCAAATGGAACACCCCATTGGTCGCTACAAGCGGATGCTGGCGCCGGAATGGTTTCCGCAAAGTGGCGTGCAGCTCACTTGGCCCCACGCCGATACCGATTGGGCCTATATGCTGCCCGAAATCACGGCGCTTTATCAGCGTTTGGCTTACGAAATTGCCACGCGTGAGCTGCTCCTGATTGTTGCGCCCGACACGAAATCTGTGCGCCGACATCTGGAAGAGCAATTGCCGAAGCGGGCGACAGACAATATTATATATATAGATTGTCCCACGAACGATACGTGGGCGCGCGACCACGCTTTTCTCTCGGTTTTAGATACGGGCAAGCCGGAACTACTCGACTTTGGCTTCAACGGCTGGGGCGGGAAGTTTGAAGCTGCGGCCGACAACGCCATCAATCGCGGCGTCTACTCAAGCGGTCGCCTCGAAGGCTCATATATTGATTGTCTCGACTTCATTTTAGAGGGCGGAAGCATAGAAAGCGACGGCTGCGGCACGATTCTCACGACGAAGGCCTGCTTACTGAATCCGAATCGCAATCCGGGCCTTGATCAAGCGCAGATTACGCTGAGGCTACAAGACTATTTTGGCGCCCCCAACGTGCTCTGGCTATCGCACGGAGCGCTCATCGGCGACGACACTGACAGTCATATCGACACCTTGGCCCGACTCTGCCCCGAAAACAAGCTGGTTTACGTCAAATGCACCGACGAAAACGACCCGCAATATACAGATCTGTGCGCGATGGAGGCAGAATTAAAAACATTCAAGAATGTCGACGGCGATCCGTTTGAGCTTATTCCTCTACCGATGCCGGATATTTGCGAAGCAGATGGGGAACGCCTGCCCGCAACGTATGCTAATTATCTCGTATTAAACAAGGCTGTGCTCTTTCCGACTTACGGGCAACCGGCTAAGGACGAGTTGGCGCAAAAAGCCTTGCACCAAGCCTTCCCAAAATATGACTTGGTGGGCATCGATTGCCGCCCGCTGATCAGGCAGCACGGCTCGCTCCACTGCGCCACTATGCAATTTCCAAAAGGAATCCTACACTTATGAACAAAAACGAACTAAAAGTAGGCTTGATCCAACAAGCCTGCACGCCCAACGGATATGACAACCGTCAACGACTGGCTGAACACATCGCCGCTGCGGCTAAGGAGGGCGCCCAACTCGTGGTGCTGCAAGAACTACACAATACGCCTTACTTCTGTCAAGTAGAAAATGTCGACAACTTTGATTTGGCAGAGCCTATACCCGGCCCGTCAACAGAATTCTTTGGCGAACTGGCGCGCCAACACGGCATCGTGCTCGTCATATCCCTCTTTGAGCGCCGCACACCGGGTCTGTATCACAATACGGCCGTCGTCTTGGAAAAGGATGGCACGATTGCGGGCAAGTATCGCAAGATGCACATCCCCGACGATCCGGCTTACTATGAGAAATTCTACTTCACGCCGGGCGATATGGGCTTTCACCCGATAACGACGAGCGTTGGCAAATTAGGCGTGCAGGTTTGCTGGGATCAATGGTATCCCGAAGGCGCCCGACTAATGGCTTTGCAGGGAGCCGACCTTCTGATTTATCCGACGGCGATAGGCTACGAAAGTTCCGACACGCCGGGTGAGCAGACGCGCCAAAGAGAGGCGTGGACAACCGTGCAGCGCGGCCACGCCGTGGCCAACGGTCTGCCCGTGATCACCGTAAACCGCGTCGGGCACGAAGCAGATCCTTCCGGTCAGACGAAAGGTATCACCTTCTGGGGCTCGAGTTTCGTAGCCGGACCTCAAGGCGAACTGCTCGCACAGGCTTCTACGCAAGACGAAGAGGTCATCGTTGTCACAGTGGATCTGCATCGCAGTGAATGCGTGCGGCGCTGGTGGCCATTCTTGCGAGATCGCCGCATCGAAGCCTTCGCCGACTTGACGCGCCGCTTTATCGACGATTGACGCGCTCTTTCTATTAAAACATCACAAGGGGAAATGCACTGACCTCAACCAAGAGGCAGGCAGGCATTTCCCCTTGTTTCGTAAACTTACCTCCCACTTTTCATCGTATGAGTCCGTTGCAGTACGCTCCTACACCGGCTTTCTTTATCGCTCATCACGCAAGGCATTCTTGAACACCGGAATCCGCATCGGCCTTGCTACATTCACGACCATCTACGGCCTATTTTCCTGAGCTAATCATCGTCTGCTGCCCCTTTGCGGCAAGACGCCATATTGTTTGCTCGGGCCAAACGATCGTTTGCTACCGGCAAACCATCGTTTCTTCCCACCAAACTATCGTTTGCTGCCGGCAAACGAAACGGCTACGCCTTTTGCGTATCCTATGATCAAAGAAAAGCAGGCGCATTGTTGGCACATTCTCAACAACCATCAAGCGCGAGCGAAAGCAAGAGAGGCCGCTTGCTCCTCTATCTACGTCCTCAGCATTAGTAGCCCAATCCTCGCCGGCTGCCGTCGTATTATTATATGCAGCCGCCCTACGTTGCGCAGACCAAAAGGGTCACACCGGACAAGAATTGCAGATTAAAAACTTTATAATTGTCGGAATTATTAGATTAAAACCAAAGATGACGCACAAAATAGCGCTAAAACAGACAAATTGATCGCGCATTTATCGAGATAATCTTTATATTTACGGTCGCTAATTTAGTACAAACCTAAAAAATCCCTTTATTAACCAGCCTGTCTACGACCTTTAACCCTCAGAGACTAAGACATGAGACAACAAGAGGCGTAGGTAGCGCACAACAAAAACCATCATTATGAAAGCAGTGCTTACAATTGTGGCCGGATTGGCCCTGAGCATCGTCGAAGTTTCGGCGCAAACGAGTGGGACGACAGGATCGCTGTCGTGGAACTACAATGAAAGCAGTAAAGAATTGACCATAACCGGTACAGGCGCAATGCCCGATTACGCGTTGGGTCAGACGCCTTGGGAAAGTTTCAAAGAAAATATTACCGGTATCAAACTCGGCGAAGGCGTCACGAGCATCAGCAACAATGCATTTTGCAACTGTGTCCGAATCGAGGGGATTGATTTGCCCAATAACGTGACGCGCATCGGCGAAGCTGCGTTTCAGAGCTGCATTTCTTTAGAGACGATCGCGCTGCCCGCAAGCGTAAAGAGCATTGGAGAAGGCGCTTTTGAAGAATGCGCGCAACTGACGACTATTACGCTGAACGAAGGCCTGGAGACGATCGATGGTTTTGCCTTCCAAGAGTGCTCTCGGTTGAGCGAAGTAAAGCTTCCGTCAACGCTACGCACCATCGGGCGCTGGTCTTTCGGTGGTTGTGCCGAACTTACGTCCATCGAAATTCCGGCCGGCGTGACGCGCATTTGCGACAATGCGTTTAGCTCGTGCAGCCAATTGCAAGCGTTGCAACTACATGAGGGTTTGCTGGCCATTGAGGAGTCAGCCTTCAACGCTTGCGAGGCTTTGCAGGAGATTACGCTTCCCGCCAGTGTTAACGAATTAGGTTTTGGCGTCTTCTGCGACTGCAAACAGCTCACGCGCATCAACGTAAAGGCCGGCAATACGGCATACGTTGCTGAAGACGGCATCCTGTACAACAAAGAAAAACGATCTTATTACAATATCCTGCGGGTAAAAAGGGGGCATCCTTTGTCATTCCGAGCAGCATTACGGAGATCGGCGATTATGCCTTTGGCGGCAACGAATCGCTCAAGGAGACGATGATTCACCAGCAGATCAAACGGATCGGCGCTTTCGCTTTCGTTCGCTGCAACGAACTCAAAGCGATCAGCGTGCCGGCACAAACGGAGTCGATCGGCGAATCTGCATTTCACGATTGCTTGAGCCTTACGACCATAAATGTAGCAGAGGCCAACCCCAATTATGTTTCTGAAGACGGAATCTTGTATGACAAGGCCAAGACCCAACTTCTACAGTATCCGGCCGGCAAGCAAGAGACGCTTTACAGAGCCCCCAAATCACTGGAAGTTGTCAGCAACTTCGGTTTCTTTGAAAATCAGGCGCTGCAATACGTCAAACTGCCCGGCGGTTTGCGTCAGTTGGGCAATTTTGCTTTTGGCTGGTGCAAAAATCTAAAGCAACTCACGATCAGCGTTGCCGACCCATCGACCATTAAAATGGGTATGATTGTCTTCTTTAGAGGTTCTAGCGCCGTGCCTTGCACGCTGCGCGTCCCCATTGGCAGCAAAGCCCTCTATGAAGCAGCCGAGCAATGGGCCGACTTTGCCCCCAACATCGAAGAGTTTGAACCCGTTGGCATCCATCAAATCGAAACCGATGCAGCATCAACGGCCGGCAAACAACGCATTTATGATCTGAACGGCAACTTGCAGCAAGGTCCGCTCTCAAAGCTACCCGACGGCCTATACATCATTAACGGCAAGAAGATTATCAAAAAATAAAAGCGCCCAATAAGGCTGAGAAGGTTAGTTTGCCTAACAGCGTTGGCAGTTTGCACAAAAAAGAAAGAAATGTGAAGCGAAAAACAGATTTTTGCTTTGCATTTCTTTCTTCATACGCTACCTTTGCAGGTCTCAAAGCAAAATACGAATTAAATCAAGACAAATATGGCAAACCGTAAAATCCAATTCAGTCTCGTCTATCGCGACATGTATCAGTCCTACGGGAAATTTCAGCCACGCAAAGATCAGCTCGAGCGCATCGCACCCGTGATCATCAAGATGGGATGCTTTGCACGCGTAGAAACCAATGGCGGCGCATTCGAACAGGTTAACCTCCTATATGGTGAGAATCCTAACGACGCAGTTCGTGCTTTTACGAAACCTTTCAACGAGGTGGGCATCAAGACGCATATGCTTGACCGCGGTCTGAACGCGCTGCGAATGTTCCCGTGTGCAGACGATTTACGGCAACTTCAATATAAGGTTAAGCACGCTCAAGGTGTAGATATCACGCGTATATTCTGCGGCCTCAACGACGTGCGCAACATTATCCCATCTATTAAATGGGCCTTAGAAGCCGGCATGACGCCGCAAGCAACGCTTTGTATCACCAACTCACCGATTCATACGGCGGAATACTATAGCGCTATTGCAGACGAACTCATCGCAGCGGGCGCGCCGGAAATCTGCTTGAAAGATATGGCCGGCATAGGACAGCCCGCCTTGCTCGGAAAACTCTGCGGGATGATCAAGAAAAATCATCCGGAAATCATTGTAGAGTATCACGGACACAACGGCCCCGGACTCGTAATGGCCAGCATTCTCGAAGTTTGCAAAAACGGCGCAGACATCATCGACGTAGCGATGGAGCCGCTCTCTTGGGGTAAAGGCCACGCGGACATTATTTCCGTTCAGAGTATGTTGAAACACTACGGCTTCGATGTTCCGGAAATCAACATGAATGCCTATATGGAGGCACGCGCCTTGACGCAGGAGTTCATCGACGATTTCTTGGGCTACTTCATCAATCCGCAGAACCACTTTATGACGTCTCTCTTGCTCGGATGCGGACTTCCGGGCGGCATGATGGGGTCAATGATGGCCGATCTCAAAGGTGCAATGAGCGCCATCAATGCCAACAGGGAGAAGAAAGGAGAAGCAGCGCTCACTGACGACGAAATGTTGATCAAGCTCTTTGACGAAGTCAGCTATGTTTGGCCGCGCGTCGGCTATCCTCCTTTGGTGACGCCTTTCAGTCAATATGTAAAGAACATCGCTTTGATGAATCTGCTCACAGAGTCGATGGACAAGCCACGTTTCTCTATGATGGACGAGAATATGTGGGGTATGATCCTCGGCAAGAGTGGCAAACTGCCCGGCCAGGTGGCGCCGGAGATTGTCAAACTCGCAGAAGAGCAAGGCAAGGAGTTCTATACGGGCGACCCGCACGAACTCTACCCCAACTGCCTCGCAGATTTCCGCAAGGAAATGGAAGAAAACGGTTGGGAACTCGGGCCGGACGACGAGGAACTCTATGAATTTGCGATGCACGAGCGTCAATACCGCGACTACAAGAGTGGCGAGGCGAAGAAGCGCTTCTTGGCCGACCTGCAAGCTGCTAAAGATAAAGCGATGGCCAAGGGTATGACGCCCGAAGAAGCTGCTGCGGCCAAGCACGCCAAAGCTGACGCCGTTGTAGCACCCGAAAGCGGCATCGTCCTTTGGGAAATCAACGGCGATGGTGAGGCAGTGAAGAGCATCGAACCCTTCTTGGGCAAAGAATATCAAGAGGGCGACTTCTTCTGCTACATTGAAAACAACCACGGGCGCATCTTGGAGATTCCGGCTGCCTTGGGCGGAAAACTCGTAGAGATTGCTGCGAAGCAAGGAGGCCACGTGGCCAAAGGCGATGTCTTAGCTTACATCGAAAGACCGGGTATCGCTTAAGTTCAACGCAAATACATAATATAAACAACGCCGCGCAGCCGATCCAAGGCCTGCGCGGCGCTGCTTTTTACAAAAGGCGGCGCCAAGGAAGTCTGCTTCCCGACGCCGCCTGCTTTATGAGGCAAGATCAGTTGCCGCGCTTAGCACTTCACGAGCGTAGCACCATAGCCATACTCTTGAAACGAAGCATCCTGAAACGTACAAGTTTTATAATCGCGCTTCAAGGCCGCCACGATCGCATTGCGCAAGACGCCGTTGCCCTTGCCGTGGATAAAGACCAGCTTGCGGCCGCGCTCCTGCTTATGTTCTTCCATCGCCTTACGAAAGATGTCCAGTTGGTAATCTAAGATATCCTTTGGCTGCATGCCCGCCGTCGTTTCCAACACTTCGGCCGCGTGCAGATCTATTTCTATCACCGCGTTGCGATCTGCCTTTTCCTTGCGCGCCGGCGCCTTCTGCGGGCGCTGCGGGCGGTCCAAAATAGCCTCTTTCAGCTGCTCTGCATCTACGAAGACCGTACGCACGGGTTTATCATCGCGCACTACGTCGAAGAGTAGCGCCGGTTCGTCGAAGAAATCGTTATCTTTAAACGTATGCTGCTTATAAAATTTTGCACCCTCCAATCTGAGCGTCACGCTAAGCGGACTTTTCAGCAAAAAAGTTCGATCCGTTTTATAAGCCAACGCCTGTATCGTCGGCTGTTCCCATTGTTCCAATTCGCTGCGGTCAAAAGTTTCGATGAAGCACTTCGTATTCGGCTCGATCAGTCCTTCGTGGCGCACGCTAAACGCCTTACCCTCCTGCTTGAGCAACAGATAACGCACATAGTAGTTGCTATCATTCACCCAATAAGCCTCAAATTCCGACGTCTCACTGCCCACCTCCGCAGGCAGAAATGCCAAATAGAGGTTCAGCAACTCAGCTCCGCGGCGCTCTTGAGGCTTTGCTTTGAACGTGACGGGCCGATCGGCCGGTTCCACCTCCGTCGGCGGCGCCGCCACAACCTGCGTTGGCTCGGCCGACTTCCGCGTATTTACTTTCGCAATGTTATAATCGTTCGTCTCTACTGCTATTACCTCATGGATGGGAAAGGGAATATCGAAGCCACTCTCATCCTGCACGATGACCGTCTTGTTTCCTTCAAATCCCACGACGATACCGCCTCCCACTTCATTGAGGAAGCGCACTTTATCTCCTATTTTCATACCTTGTCTGCTTAAATTCTTGGGCGAATGTACAAAAAACGGCTGATTATGACAAGAGGCAAGCCGAGCTTGCCTCCATATTCGTTGATTAACTATGCGATATCATTCAATGCGTCTCTTTCTTAATCATACCTTTCTATGTAGATAAATTTTGCTTTTTCCTCCTCGTTGTTGCTGCGATCTGCTTTGCGTACCAATTCATCAGGAAATTGCTGCTGACCTCCAAATTGGCGATTTAAAAAAGCCAAAGGATTTTCTCGACGTTCCTGCTCCATTTTGAAAGCCTCCTCGGGCGTACAACTTACATAGTTGTTTTTAGCTAATTCAATAGGAGGAATTTCAATCGAAGCAACACCCGTGCAGTCAAAATCAAAATATCCTTGCTCATCCGTCGCGCGCAGAATCAAGCCGGGCAAGCCGCACAACTTCCAAGGCCCGTCAGATACAGGGATGTCCAAAGTAAACCACGCCCGCCACCGGCGTCCGCGCAAGGAGGCCGTAGCCGCTTGACAATGATAACCGGCAATGACCGAATCTTTTCCTTCTATTTTCCACTGCAATGCAGGAATAGGCTCACTATATTTGAACCAATCCACGTGATAAGTGGCAAACGTCAACTTCCCTTCAGAGGGGATATGCTTATATACAAAGTTGGGTTGCCCCTCATCGTAAGGCGCAATGGCCTTACTCATCATATCAATAGAAACGCTCGCTCTACGATTGATGCTGTCTTGAATCTCCTGACTTTTCACAAAATAATGACTGTAAAAGCAAGAGACGCCATCAGCTTGTACGTCTAAATAACTTACATCGTGCCGAGGTGCTAAATCGGAGCTATTAGTATAGACAACTTTGTAGGTAATACGCATGGCCTTTTGCTTTTGCCCCATTGCAGACAGGGCAAAAAGCAGCAGACAACAAACGATTTTAATTCGGCAAGTGAGGGTTAGAGTTTGCATAAGTTAATGTCGTTTACCGCTTTCTTGCAAGCAAGAAGTTGCGAGACAAGAGATGCGGATGGTCAGGAGCTTGTATGCTCGCTCAAAATTAGAAAAATATCATGAAAGCACAAACGTTTATCGACAAAAGATCTATTTTCCTAAGGCGAAAGTCAGGCAATGGGCAAAGTCGAGACAAAAACGAAGCTTCAAAGGTTGGTTTGCCGAGTTTGTTCTCACGAGAAAAAAGGTTTGCGCTCACGACAAAAAGGGCTTCACCTCACGAGAAAAAAGGTTTCACCTCACGAGCGCAAACTCCCCACTTGGATTTTCACCCGTCCATTGGTTGTGCTCGTGCGCACGTTTTCGTGATTTTTGCCTTTTTAATCCAAGCCTTGGGTGCTTTGAAAGACCAACCCTTAGGGGTTGTTTTAGACGGGAAGCGTGTGGGAGCGAACATGTGTGGAAATTGGGTTGAGTTTGTTCCGGGTATTTTAGGCGTGAAGTGTACGAAAATAGGCGGTCGGTATTAGCAATTAAGTCTTTTGTGTTGTAAGTGTTCAATTTGATGGCGTATATTATGGATGGAAGGTCGCAAGTTTCGGTCATTGGACGTTTTTGAAAGACCAACCCTAAGGGGTTGTCAATGCGGCGGTGCGTTAGGCAGG